>FWPV01003471.1_pt1 | contig 35652 bp, 31 predicted proteins | sample 2228371 | NCBI WGS metagenome assembly FWPV01 (sample SAMEA103939776, study PRJEB20133) | metagenome | reverse complement strand
CCCGCCCCCACTACTCCCGTGCCCGCCCCCGCGCGTCCGACCCCTACCGAGGCTGCCTCTCCCTCTATGCCCAAGGCGGACGACCCCGAGACCTGGGCCACCTACCGCGGTGCCTGGTTCACCATCAAGTACCCCCAGGGCTTTCGCGTGGTCCCCCGCGAGTCCAGCCTCACCGCACTGGACGGCTATGACGGTGTCAGCTTCGTGTCCCCCGATGAGCACGTTGAATTCTATGTCTTCTCTCCGCAGTGGAACGGCGAGAGCGGCTGGACCAAGCTACAGTCGGGCGAAACGCAGGAAGACCGCTCCACAGAGAAGCGTGGGGACAGCCAGGCTGTTTTCGTCACCGTGCGCGGCCCCGACTACTCGCGCTCCTGGGTAGACGTCACCAACGCCGCGCAGAACACCCGCCACGTCTTTGGCTACCGCTACAAGAACGCCGCCGCTTACGCCGACTACAAGCCTCTATACCTCAAGTTCAAGGAATCACTCCAGCAGTTCGCAGACTGAGGGTACATCGAGGGTCGAAACCGAGGTAGGCGCTTCGGTACACCGAGGCGCCTTGGTCTCCCTGACGATGACAAGCAGCAGAACTTCCCCCGGACCCGGCCTCTGCTCAGCGCGGGCCCGGGGTCATCTCCAACCGCTTAGCTGCAGCGCAGCAGAGAGGTGCTGCCCCCTCCCCCCAAGGAGAGTGGGGGCAGGGGGATACATCCTCTCTAGTCCCACTCCTCCAGATAGACTACCAAGGTTCCGCCCACGTCGTCCTTGATCACTACTCGATCGCCCTGGTAGTCCACGGTCAACCCGGTAGATTCTGCCACAAACCGCAACGGCACGAAGGTGGCGCCCCCGATCAGCCGCGGCGGCACGTCCAACGCGTACTCCTTGCCGTTGACGATCGCGTAGCGCCGGTTGATCCACAGGGTCATGGTGTCGTCTTCGCTGGCCCAGGCATAAATCTCCTGGTTGGTGTCTCGCCATTCCACGTTCCAGTGCAGCGCTTCGAAGATGGGCCGCATCTGAATCAGAACGCGACCATTCTCCTCCACGCGGGGGATGGAAATCTCCTCATAGCCCTGCGCCCACGTGACCGCCGGCAGTAGCAGTGCCGCCAACACGACTCCGACCAGCAGCAGTCTCAAGCGCATTGGTCCCACCCTTTCTGAACTTATTGAACCGACAGTGTCAGTACCATTCGCGGCGCGCGCAAATCCTCCTGCCTGAGGGAGCGATTCCCCTTAGTCTTTCCGTCTCTTCCGTGTCGTTCTCTCACCCGGCCTGAAAACCGCCGCGGTCGTCTGCCGGCCGCGTCCGTGGCGCAACGGGACTCAGTCCCCTGACTTCCCCGGCGGCGTGAACTCCGGCGGGTATAGCTCCCGCCAGTGGTAGGGCCACCTCCGCCGCTCCATCTCCTCCTGAATCGCCCTGGCCGGAAGCAGATCCGGCGAGCAACCCCGGCGGTGGGATAGGGCCGCTCCCATCCCCGCCGCCTGCCCGCTAGCAGCCGCCGCCGGAATCACTCGCATCACCTGCCAGGCCTCCCCAGCAGCCGCCAGGCAGCGCCCCACTACCAGCAACCCGCTTACCGCCTCGGGCAGGAGCGCACCGTAAGGCACCTCCCACACCTTCCCCGGCTGCCGCCAGTCGGTGACCAGTGCCACTGAGTCCTCCCGCTCCTGCCACTCCTGTCCGCCTTGCATGGTGACCCGCCCGACGATCCGCCGGGTGGTGCGGTACTGCGCCATAGTGGGTAGTGCCAGCGGGTACAGGTTCCGCCGCGCCGTCTCTCCGCCTTGGGCGTGTTGCCCCGCGTAGTGCCGCCGCAGCATCCGCCGCCCCTCCAGCACAAAAGCCGTTACGTCCTGAGCATCGGTGCCGGTCCAGGGACGATCAGGAGCGGCCTCCTCCGGCGGATGATCCGCGTCTCCCCCCTGCAGGTACCCGCAGAGCAGCGCCGTGCCGTCCCCCTCCTCCGCCGCCCGCCGCGCCGCCGCCAGGGAGGCTTGCAGCGCCCAGTAGGACATTATATTGGTGCCTGCGACGCACCGCGCCCCCGCCCCGTGGGCCACGTCGGCGTCCCCAGTGGCGTCCACCACACACGGCGCCAGTAGCCGCTCCCGACCTCGCTTGGTCTCCACCTCCACCCCAACAACCCGGCCCGCTTCCACTACCGGCCGGCAGACCAGGGTGTCGTACCACGGCTCCACCTGGGCCTCCTCCAGAGCCTCATCCAGAGCCAGCACAAAGGCAGCCGGGGAGAAGGCCGCTCCGTGCACCGCGCCCCCACCGCGCTGCCAGTCGGGAACTACACCGGGGCCGTACTTTAGGCTCAGGTGCAACAGCTCCTCGGCGAGGCCGAACTGCACCTGGGTGCCGTGCCCGTCGCAGAGTGGCAGGTAGAAGTACACCAGTCCGCTCGTGGCCAGGCCGCCGGGCAAGATGGTCTTCTCCACCAGGGCCACACGCAGCCCCGACCGCCCAGCCTCCAGCGCCGCGGCCACTCCGGCCACGCCCGCCCCACAAACTAACAGATCCCATGTGTTCTCCCTCATCGCCATAAACGACCACCTTCTCCAGATCCTTCTATTCCCCCGTTTAGGGTCCAAGTCCTCCAACTCTGGCCCCCTCCTCCTCCCGTCCGCCTCTCGCTATTGACGTCCGGTCGCCTCCCCGTCATAATGCTCTTCACACCCGACCGACTCGGCGCCGGTCGGTTTGCGTCATATGCCTGTGGCCGAGTCGGCAGGCAAAAAGCCTGGCGCACCCAAGGAGGGGTCCCTCATGGCTGACATGTCCGGCAAGTATGTCATAGAACTCCAGCAGTGCAAGAAGGTGGCGGTGGCCTACTCCGGCGGCCTCGATTCCGCCCTGGCCCTCAAGCTCCTGCCCGAGTACTACGGCGCCGAAGAAGTCCTCGCCGTCACCTGCAACGTCGGCCTCACCGAGGAAGAGCTCGCCGATGCCAAGCTGAAGGCTGACATCTGCGGCGTTCCCTGGACCCTTATGGACGCGGAGGACGAGTTCGTCAACGACTTCATCACTCGGGCCATCTACGCCAACTCCAACTACGAGGGCTACCCCGTTGCCACCTCCATGACCCGCCAGCTCATCGCCCGCCGCGTGGCCGAATGGGCCGTCGAGCAGGGCTGCGACGCTATCTGCGAGGGCTCCACCGGCAAGGGCAACGACCAGTACCGCATGGCCAACGTCTTTGGCATGTTCGCACCCGACCTCAAGGTCCTCGTCCCCGTGCGCGACTTCAACTTCACCCGCCAGGAGGAGAAGGAGCTCTCCGGCAAGTACGGCATCCCCTACAATCCCGGCATCGGTGACGATCGCACTATGTGGTGCCGCTCCATCGGCTCGGGCGAGGTGGACAACCTGCAGATGCGCATCGCCCAGGAGGACTACCTGTGGTGGCGCTACCCGGAGAACGCCCCCGATAAGCCTACCGAGATCGAGATTGAGTTCGTCGAAGGCCTGCCCGTGCGTGTCTCCAGCGAATCTGAGACCGTCACCGGCCTGGGCCCGATCATCCACTGGCTCAACCGCGTCGGCGGGGAGAACGCCATCGGCAAAATTGACATGTTCGAAGACGGAATGATCGGCCTCAAGTCGCGCGAAGCCTACGAGGCCCCGGCGGCGACGATCATCCTTACGCTGCACCAGGATATGGAGCAGCTCTGCCTGACCAAAGAGCAGATCCAGTTCAAACCCCAAGTAGAGCGCCAGTGGGCCTACATGGTCTACCACGGCGGCTGGTATCACCCCATCACCCAGGACTGCGCTGCCTTCTGCGCCTCCAGCCAGTGGGCGGTCAACGGCGTCTACCGCGTGCTGCTGTACAAAGGCAACATTGACATCATCAGCCGCCAGTCCAGCACCGGTCTGTTCGCGCCGGAGCTGCGGAGCCTGGCGACCGCCGGTTGGGACCAGCGCGAGTCCGGCCCGGCCACGAAGATCCACGGGATGCAGTACAAGATCCTGGCTAAGCGGGGACTGAAACTCTAGCCCGCGGGCTCGTACCTCGCCGCTCCTGGTAGCACCGGCGTCTCGCCCGGGCAGCAGTCACGCGCCTAACCGCCTCCAAAGAGACCACCCGGGGAGGGTGGTCTCTCTGGCCTGTCCCTTTTTCACCCCGAACCGAACCACCGACGAGGGCCAGGCGTTCAGCCTAGTGCAGCCGCACCCCATTCGTCGCATCGAAAGCCCAGGAGGTTGCCCCATGCATCCGACTCGCCTCGCCCTGCTGGTTGCCGCGCTGCTGGCCGTCCTCGCCGGGGCTGCCCCGGCCGCCGACCTTTACGTCTCCATCGAGCGCGGCAGAAACCGCCCCGGGAATGGCAGCATGGAGAATCCCTACAAAGAGATCGGCTACGCGCTGGGTAAGGCTCAGCCCGGCGATATCCTGCACGTTGCTGCAGGGCACTATCCGGGAGAAGGCCGCAGCGGCCACTGGAATATCGAGGTCAGCAACCTGACTCTCCTCGGCGGCTATACCGATGACTTCCAGGCCCGCGATCCCTTCCAGCACATGACTCTGCTCGCCTACGACGCCTCCCCGGAGAACACCACCAAGCGCGTGCCTGGACCGGAGCTGGAGGCGACCAAAGACGCCGCCTCCAAGCAGGCGGCCGGCATCACCGGCCTGGTGATTGACGGCCTCACTCTCGACGGCGGACCGCGCAACTCCTACCTCGACGAGCCCGGCAACCCCTCCCTGCGCACCGACAAGACGCCCAATGACCCCCTCATCTTCGTTACCCTGGAGGCCGGGACCTGTATCATCCGCAACTGCACATTGCTCAACCCCGGCGTCAGCCCCTGCATCATCGCTCAGGCCAAGCCCGGGGGCCGCTTCGAGATCTACAACAACCTCTTCGTCAACTCCGTCCAGCATCACCTGGACCTGACCTGCAAAAGCGACAAAGACGGCAACCGCGCCGACTTCGACGTCCACCACAACACCTTCCTCTTCTCGTGGAAGACCAGTTCCGGCGGCTCCGGTGTCTACTGCCGCCCCTATACCAACGTGAACGTCCACCACAACATCCTCGCCTTTGGCGATGACGCGGCGGTGCAGAACTCCTTCTACGAGACCCGCCGGGACGCCCGGGGCATCCCCACCACCGGCCTGGTCAACGAGCACGTATCCATGGACTACAACCTGCTGTTCATGTGGCAGCGCGGCCTGTACGGCTGGGTGCTTAAGGGCCAATCGGGGATTCTCTACACCACCCAACTGGACGACCTGGAGGACACCTCCCTGGCCTCGATGGAGGGCAACCTGATCCTGGACCCGCAGTTCCAGTACGAGCCGGAGTGGATGACGAGGTTTGTGAACCGGAGCGAGGGAGCAGCCGGGCAGGTGACGATGGACCTGCTCAATCAACTGCGGGAGCTTTTGGGCCTGCCGCTGGTGGCGAGTGAGGGGAAGAACAAGTTCGGGTACTGCTGCCGGTACCCGCTGGCGGAGGTCATGAAGTTCCGTTCCCCGGGCTGCGAGCAGCCGGAGGGGCAGGCCGCCGGCGCCTCGCTGACGGTGGCGGAGGGCTAGCCGCCCGGCGCACAACCAGGAACCACACGCACGAGCCCACCCCGCCAGGGGTGGGCCTGTGTGGTCTATCACAACAAGCCTCGGCGCCGTCGGGACACTTGCACGGAGCCCAGACTAAGGTATCTGGAACTCCTGGACATTCCTCCTGAAGTCGCGGGCCAGCTCCCAGCAGAACGTCTGGGAGAAAGTCGTCTCAGCTATCCACGGCTGCTCGTGCAGAAGGCGCTCGAAGGCCGCGCTCGGCGTTGGTCCAAGAGCGATACCGAGTACCTGGAGATTCTCGACATCCGGCTCGGCAGACTCAGCCCCCGGCTGGTAGGTGGAGCCCTCGGCCGTCACGAACACGTATGGTGTAAGCTCCGCGTTGTCCGTCTCTTGCGCCATGTAGCCCGGCGCTTCTCGCCCTCTGTCATCCTTGTACCCCATGATCAACGCCTGGCGTGGCGTTCCGCCACGCCGAACTCCTCCCTGCGGGCGCTGTGCTCGGTGGCCAGGTTATAGAGTCTGTCTAGTTGCTCGTAGCGCCGAAAGGCAAAACGATCACGATACTGGCTCAGAGGTGCTCGCTGCAGCAGGCGCTCGTAAAGGCGCTCTTCCCTGTCGCCAGGCCCAAGCACAAGTAACCTGGCGTCGTACCGCTCCGGTATCTGCAGCAATCGGTCCAGACCCTCATGCACACGGGTCGTGTGCTCGACTTCAAAAGCGTAGGCAGGGAAGAGACCATCCACGTCCTCGCGCAACCACAGCACATCTATCTCTTTGATTGCCGGGAGGTTCCGACTGGAGAGAACAGCCGCGCAATCGCGCACGCTCACCAGATGCCCGAGCGGCTGTCCCTGGAAGCTGCGCGTCGTCTGGTCACGCAGCGGAACGAAGGTCTCGTAACCATAGAGCCTACCCAGGGACACGAGCATACCTTGCGCGATGGAATGATTGATCTGCGGAGTGGTGCCGTCGAAGCTCTGTGGCTGCGGTACGGGCGTCTCCGTCTCCACCAGACGATAGATGCCGCTGCGGGCGGGCGGCACCGGCTCGAAGATTCGGTACTGCCGCACCACGCGCCGGATTGTGTCGCGCCAGGTGGGATTGGTGCGTGTCTTGGGGTGCTTGGCGACGCGCTCGTTGATGTCGCGCAGGTGACCCTCGCCGCCCAAGGCGCGCAGGGCCTCCGCCACGACCTCTTTCCAGGTTTCTTCCGTTGAAAACATGGCTGCCACTCGGTCTTGCCTATGGTGTGGCTGCAACCCTCCTGTCCCTCACCCCGACCACGTCGTCGTGCGCTTGGCGGCCGAGAAGAGGGTCGTCCCCTTCCACTTGAGGTAGGTCGCCTGCACTACCCACCAGTGCACCTTCGTCCCCGGCCCCTTCTTCACCACGAACCGCGCCGCGTCCGTCTCAAGGTCGCTGTTCACCCGCCGCAGCCCGCCGTCGTTCATCCCCGCCCAGATGGTGACGTTCGGCCCGCCGTTCATGCGGATGATCTGCGCCTGCCCCACGCTGGTCAGCAGCTTGATGCTGTTGGCCAGCGCCGTGGCGTTGTTAGTCGGCGTGTGCGGCAGCAGCAGCGTATTGAAGCGCACCGGCTGCCCCGGCAGCAGTGTCCCCTCCTGCCGGCACCACAGGCGCAGCTTGGAGTTGTTCATGATCTCCTGGTTCACAACTCCGCGCGTGGTATCGTAGGTCACGTCATCGGTCGCGATCAGCGCCCCGCTGGGCGGGTTGAGGAAGTACACCAGCAGGTCCCAGGGTCGGTTGTTCCACTGCATCATGTACTTCAGTTCCCAGATGTAGGCCACCGGCAGGCTCTGGTAGCAGGTGTTGAACCAGTTGGGGCCCGAAGCCCCGTAGGTGGCCAGCGTCTGCCAGGCGGGGCCCACGAGGCCATTGTAGGCCTGCGTAGACACCGCGGTGTCCTGCACCCACAGTCCCGCGTCGCCCAGGAACCAGATGCGCCGATCCAGTTGTACTGGCGTGCCCATGTAGTTGGTCACCTGGATCTGCGCATACGCCATCTCCGCCCAGGCCTGCCAGTTCTTCACCGTCGCCTGCATAGGCTGGAACGATTCCTGGTTCCAGCGGTCCGGGGAGGGGATCGGGTTGGGCTTGACCACGAAGCAGTTGTGGTAGGCGTGGTCCTTGACCAAATACGGCGTGTCCTGCAGCAGCACGCTGCCCTTGGAGACGTAGCTGGAGATACCCGCCGCGTCGGTATGCCCGTGGCCCCAAGGCGGCACAAGATTGACCTGGGCAAAGCTGGCTCCCACGCCCCAGCCGTTGCGGAAGAGGATCTTGTCCGGCGTCTCCTGGTCTTGCAGGCGGAACCAGTAGCCGGTCGCGTTACGCACCTCCCGTGAGCACATCTGGGCCACCTTGCGCGTGGTCACCACGCTCCCGATATCGGTAGGGCCGACCTCCTTCAGGCGGTCGTCGGCGGTCAGGTAGGCGGTCATCAGCGCTTCCATCACGAAGGTGTTGATGTTGCCCCACTGCCACATTTGCTCCTCGCCCGCTATGGTCCACTGGAACATGCGGTGCGCGGCAAACTTGAACCGCCCGTCACCGTATACGTTCGCCCACTTCTCAAACAAAGCGATCCAGGTCCCCGCATCCTCGTTCCACCCGCAGCAGTCGCCGTAGTAGGGAACTACCCCGGTGGGCGATACCTGGTACAGAAACCGGTAGATAAGCTTCTTCAGCCCCGGATCCCAGTACTTGTTCTCCTCCCCCATCACCTGCAGCCAGAAGGCCACGTAGGTCATGAAGATGGCGTTGTAGTTGTCGGAGTTCTCGTCAGTATCGCGAGTGGCCCACCAGTCGTTCCACACCTGCAAGGCGTAGGAGCGGCGGACCGGATTGCGCGGATCGTTCGGGTACAGTTTCGTCAGAATCATCCGCCCGGTGGCCCAGCCCAGGGAGCGGTTCATCGCCCCCACCTCGTAGCCGCCATTGCGGTCTTCCATCAAGTTGAACCAAGAGTGGATGAAGGCGTGGTCGTCAGGGGTCACGCTGGGGCTGTTCCTTATCCACAGATAGGTCTCGATCGCCGGGCAGATGATGTTGAAGCCCACGGCAGAACTGGAACCGGCGCCCGTGGTAAGCCACCCATAGTGTCCCCGGATGAAGGTCATGGCCCGCACGGCGTACGACTCATCCTTGGTGACCTGGTACCAGAAGGCTTCCCAGCGCGCGGCGTTGTCCTGGTACCCGTACTGGGGATCGCCGGCGTGGGCCCAGTAGTAGTCCCGCTGTTGCAGGTAAGTGCGGGCGATGTACTGCAGGTAGTCGTAGCGAGTGGTGGTATAGCGGTTAGGCAGCGGCGGAGGCGGCACCAGCCACCGGTCCTCGGTGATGGGTGGCACCTCGGTGCGGATGTCGTAGGCTAGTGCAGGCGGTACCGGCAGGCCGATTCCGGTGAGGAGCAGGGCGAGCGCGAACACACCGGGGAGGATGAGGCATCGGAGCATGACAGACCCCCTCTCAAGGTAATCGGGAGAAGCATGACCCTGCGCCTGGGCACCATACCGAAGTAGCCCTGAGATGTCAAGGCGAAGCAATGTCCTGGCTGCACGAGCAGACGTGATGAGCGCAGCACATCCGACCTATGGGTGGTCCTGTGGCGGGCCGCCTTTCCGGCGCAGACGTCGCTCCTCCCGTCCCTGCCAAGGCAGCCGCTCAGGGCCGCGAAGCAATCCGCGGCAGGGCCTACGCTCCACCCCGCCGTGGTATAATGCCGCTGACAGCCAGCGCCCTGAGGTACCCGGCGCGTATCCACAGAGGGGGAAGCACACCGATGGTAACCCTGTCCCGCTTGCTGATTGCTTTGGCCGCGGTGGTCCTTGTTCTCGGTAGCCTGGCTCGCTACGCAAATCTGGAGTTGCTCCCGGTCGGCGCGCCTTTGACCTACGTACGCCTGTCGGGGCTGCTGCTGCTCTTTGCCCTCGCTTTGCTGTTGGACCAGGCCGTCATGCGTCTGTCCGCCAAGGGCTAGACTTCCGCACAAGCCGTCTCGTACCACCGCCCGAAGACCGACGGGAGACCTACAGCGCCTTCCGTCCCCTTCGGCGCGCTCTGATGACTACGCCCATCACCGCCACTCCCGCCAGGACCAGCGTTCCCGGCTCCGGCACCGCCGTATCCTCCAGCGTCACGAAGAAGTCGTAATAGCCGGTGCCGGTCCCGCGGTCCCGTACCTGCAGATAATAGGTCCCCGTCTCCGGCAGCAGATAGTTGAGCAGAATGGAGTCGTCGCTGTAGTAGTTGCCCCCGTTAAAGGTGTTGCCGCTGAACCAAATGTCGTCGTTGCCGGCCAGCAAGGTAATGCCGTCTGATCCGTACAGCGATAGGTAGGAGTTTACCGGGTCGGAGAAAAGCACCTGGCTGAGCGTGTTGGCGGTCAGCCGCTGGTACTGCTGGCCGCTGAAGCTGTAGTAGTCGTACTCCCCGCCCGATCCGATGCTCCCAATCATGTTGAAGCCGTAGACTCCCGCGATCGGCAGGTAAGTGAAGGGAAGGGCCAACGCCGTCGCCGGTGAGTTGTGGGCGATACCCGGCTCCAGGTAGGTGGGCGGGGTATGGTCCGTCAACCCGTCGCCATACTCCAGCTTGGCCAGTTCCAGCGTCGTCAGGGTCCGGTCCTGCTCCCGCCCCTGCTCCGTCAGCCCTGTCGGCCCTGTCGCCATGATATGCTCGTTCTGGTGTCCCTGCGTGTTGGCATAGTTCTCCGGACCAATGCGCGGATCGCCGTAAGCGTCAAAATGCTGCAGGCCCAGGTTGTGGGCCAACTCGTGTGCTCCCGTCCCGGCCAAAGCCGCGCTCAGTTGATCCAACTGCTGGTCCCGATTAACCGACCCGGAGAACTCGTCCAAGATGAAAGCGAAGTTGGCGGTGAAGATGTCGGCAACGTTGTGCTTGTTGAGGTTGAGCAAGTCAATCTGCTCCGCCTGACCCAGCAGGCCACTGTTGCCGGTAGTACTGCCGAAGCGCACGGTCTCATACTCGCCGCCCGGCGCCGTGTCCGTAAAGGCAATGGTAAAGTTCCAATATACAGCCGCCATCCGGCTCTGGATGCTGCTGCGGACAGAGCTCTGCTCGACTTCGCTGAAGGGGTCTATGCCCGCCGACACGGCCAGCTCATCCAGCCGCGAGGAGAAGTTGGTGAAGTCCAACCAGACGGAAACATCCGCCGACGCGGCGCCGGTAGCTTTGAGCAAGACCACCGCTAGCAACCACCCGTAGAATGCGCCTGACCGCAAACCCATCGCCCCTCTCTTGTCTGGCCCTCCCTGTCTCCAGCCTTCCCACCGGCGCCATTCTAGAGACCCGCGTCCGGAGTGTCAAGGAACCGCTGTGCTCGGGCTTCCTCAGCCGAAAACGCCCTCCACCGCCCCCAGCGGTGGACGATTGCCCTTGCCCAGGCCTTCGGCCCACCCTCGTCTTTCGGGCAGGACAAGGGCGGGGGCTCGGCGAATTTGTCTCCCCTGCCGGCTCGGCACGGTGATGCTTGCTCCTGTCTTGAGGTGATCCCCTTGTTCTTGAACCGACTCCTGCCGCTGGTGACAGTGCTATCCGCCATCTCCGCGGCCTCCGCCGCCCCCGCGCCTGTACCTTGTCTGCTCTTCATCGGCAAGCCCCAGATCTACATGGAAGTCGCCTATCTCGAGGAACTCCAGGCGCACGGGTTCCAGGTGGACGCCGCACCCTGGGATGTGATCACCCCTGACCTGCTCCGGCGCTATAACGCGGTCATCGTCACCGGCTACTGGGGCGAGTACGCCTCCGGCAACAACGTGGAGGCCGGCGTGCGCAGCGGCTTTGCCGGGCTGCGGCCCCGATATCTGGCCGAGTACCTCAAGGCCGGCGGCGGGGTGCTCTTCGCGCTCAACAGCATGGGCGCCTACGGCGAGAGCCGCCTGGGCGAGGTCCCCGACTGGCTCCAGCAGTTCGATTGCCGCTTCTGGGTGGAGGCAGTCAACGATCCTCAGCGGGAAGTTCTGGCCAGTCCCCCCTCGCTGCGGCGCTATAGCACCAAGTTCGCCTGGACCAACGACCTGACCCGCCATCCGATCACCCAGGGCGTGAAGAACCTGTGGTACCCCACCGGCTGGGGTGGGCATAGCGCCTTCTGGTCCGGGCCCGTAGACTGTGGGCACCAGTGGACTCCCGTCGTCCGCACCGGACCGCAGGCCAAGTCCTCGGGTAGCAGCGACGTGTGGCCCGACCTGTGGCGGCCGAATCCCCCGCCGGGGCCCTACAGCCTACTCTCCGTCCGCGCCGTCAATAACGGGCGCTTAGCTGTCCTCGGCGTCAACCCCATGTGGCTGCTATGGTCGCCGTATAACGAAGCCCTCGGCCAAATCGCCATGAAAAAGGGCGAGCAAGGCAAGCCCAGCGACTGGTGGAAGGTGCTGGAGAACACCTATCGCTGGCTGGCCGAGCCCTCCTTGCAGATGGGCACCTTTGGGCCCCAGATCGCCAAGTACCCTCCCGTGCCGGGGGACACCCCGGCCATAGCCTGGGATCAGTTGACCTTCCCCGAGAAGCCCTCCCGCTACTATCGCGGACTGGTGGGCGCCCATACTGCTCTCTCCACCGGCCAGGGCAGCGTCGCCGACTGGGCCCAGGCGGCACGCGCCGCCGGCTGGGACTTTCTCGTCTTTACCGAAGACCTGGCAGCCATGAACGCCGAGAAGTGGGAGAAGCTCAAGGCGGAGTGCCAGGGCGCGACCAGTGACAGCTTTGTCGCCTATCCCGGAATCGAGTACATGAATGCCAGCGGCTATCGCGGCTTTGCGGTGCTGGGCTACGTAGACTGGTTCCCCGCTGACTGGCTTACCGACGACGGCAAGCGCATCAATACCGACCGGGGCTGGTCGCCGCAGAAAGGATGGGGCGCTACCCAGCACAAGTCCGGCCAGATCATGATGTTCCTCACCTGGGGGATGAACGGCTTCCTCAACTACGAGAAGAACCCCTCCCCCTACTGGGACTATAAGCTGTACAACCTCTTCCCGATCTGGAGCATGGATCGCGGGCAGGTGGTAGACAACTCCATCCAGGCATACCTGGAAGTCTGTGCCGCGGCGCATAACCCGGCGGCCTATGCGGTTAACCTGATGTACGACCCGACGGAAATGGCCGATGCCCGCGCGCAGGGCCGGCCGCACCTGGTGGTCTCCGCCGATCCCGATCCTCGGGCTCCGGACAAGCCCGGCCTGCGAGCGGTATTCGATCGTTTCGTAGTGGACGATGTGCCCTATGGCCTCGGAACGGGCAACTACCGGGGCTGGTGCGGGCCGGTGGCGACGCAGGGCCCGGCGCTGCGCTGGATGTTCCGCGGCGGCTACCTTTGGGAGGGCGTCGAGTTCCCCCGCTACTGGATCGAGCGCCACGCCGCCCCGCAGGAGAAGGACTGGTATATGCCCTCCTGGTACCGGCTCAAGCTCCGGCTGGACGCCGAAAGTGAGACCGGTCTAAAGGAGGTCACCATCTACGACGGCCCCCGCGTCATCCGCCGCTTCGACCCCCAGGGGGAGAAGCGGTACACGGTGGAGATGGACGTAGCTCAGATGCCCACGCGCCACCTGGTGGCGGTGGTCACCGATTCCCAGGGCCGCCAGGCCGTCAGCCGGGAGATGTGGCTGGAGCAGCAGCAGATTCTCTACAACTACTGCGGCGACCGCGTCAACATCCCCGGCCCCATCTTTAGCGCCATGCACGGCCACCCCTACAAGACCTTCGAGGGGCGGGACGTAGAGGTGCGGCGGTTCTTCGCCGACCTGGTCAGCCCCGATATCCTGATCGAGCGGTACCTGACCGACTGGGTCTACAAGTACGAGGAACTGACCGACACCATGGCCTGGCACAACTGGGCGCCCCATCACCTCCGCGACGACTACACCTTCGAACAGCGCGGCTACCTCTGGTACAACCGCCACGGCGGGCAAGTCAGCTACGCCAGCCATCCCAGCCAAGGCGTTTACTGGGACGGCTTCGCCCCCGTGGAGGAGACCCGCCCCAACCAGCTTCCCCCCGCCAAAGTCGAAGCCTTCGAGAGCACCCTCACGCTCAAACAGCCCTACAAGCTCGACACGGAGGGATTCCTGCCGCCCAGCGTGATGACCTGGGAGCACAGGATTACCAAGGAGGAGCCAGGAGTCTGCGTGATCGTCACCCCCGACGGCAAGACCCTGCGCTGGACGCTCAAGGACCTCAAGGACCCGGTAAGCGGGGGTTTGCCCTCGGGATCGGTGGTCATCTGCCACCCAGCGGCAGACCCGCTCGGACAGAGCGTCAAGTGGACCGGCGAGAGCCTGGCCTACAGCCTCTCGGTGAAAGATGGCGCCGCTACTGTCAAGGTCGGGGTGTTGGCCGAGGGCGCCAACCAGGCCGGGAAAGAGTTCTCTTGGCGCACCGAGAAGATCAACCGCGCCGCGACGCCTGCTGAAGTAGCCCAGCCCACCTGGTTCTCAATTCGCCTCGGCTCCCTCCAGGGACTGGCCCTGGCCGCTCTGCACCTGGCTGCCCAGGACGGCGTGGCGCAGGTGGAACTCAAGCGCGCCGCTTTCGACACCAACAGCCAGGGCTTCGTCGTAGACGGGGTCAACGGTAACTGGACCGCGGTCTACTACGAGAAGCCGGCCAGGCTCATCCGACCTATCGGCGTCTGCGAGGGGCGGGCTTTCGCCCAACTGCCCGGTACCAAGAAGAACGTGACGGTAACCATCGGGAACCTGATCCGCTGCGACCAGCCCGAGGTCATGATCGAGGCCTTCCAGCTTACCGACGAGGCCGGGCGGCCGACCGGGAAGTGGCAGGTGGAGGCGCACAACCCGACCGAGAAGGCGATGACGGTAAACTTCGCCGTACCGGCGGCCTTCGACCTGGTCAAGACGCGCAAGCACACCGAGCAGATCGCGCCCCGGAGCAGCACGCGATTCGTACTCGAATAAAAAGGCACCGCAGTCACCCCGGGACCACGCGCTTTTCTTTACAGGAAGGTATATGAGTTCGGGGCTGGGAAATCACAATGTCGCTTCTTGTATCAGACCCACGCGGTAGTGCGGGCCGTTTTGCCCGCCGGAGGTGTCGCTCATGTCTCCAGAGACCAGTCATCCTTACTGTCTGGTGCCGCAGCCGGCAGAGGTGCACGTGCTGCCGGGGCAGTTCCTGCCCGGCGCGACGCTCCGAGTGCTGGCCGGCAATGCGGAGGCTCTGGAGGCGGTGCGCGCCGCCTGGCCGGAGCTGACCCGGCGCGAGGAAGCGCTGCCCCCGCTGACGCTCTACCTCGGTCCCGTGGACCCTCCGGCCCAGCCCGTGGCGTTGGCCGCGCCCGAGGCCCCCGAGTCCTACGCCCTGCGCCTGGATCCCGGCGGCTGCACCCTGGTGGCCCGGGATCAGGCCGGGCTCTTCTACGGGCTGCTCACCCTCCAGCAGATCTTCAGCGGCCATCCGGGCGGGCCGAGCCTGGAGATCCGCGACTGGCCGCGCCACGCCTGGCGGGGCTTCCAGATTGACTTAGGCCGGCAGATGGAGTCGCTGGACACGCTCCAGCGCTACATTGACCTAATGGCCCGCTACAAGCTCCGCCAATGCTACCTGTACCTGGAGAACGCCTTCGCCTATGCCGCCTGTCCGGAGGCCTGCAGCCCCGACGCCCTGACCGTTGCGCAGGTCAAAGAACTGGACGCCTTCTGCCGGCAACGCTATGTCGAGTTAATCCCCGCCCCCAATCTCCTGGGCCATTTCGACTGGCTACTCACTCACCCCAACTACCGGCACCTCAACGAGACCCGCGAAGGTACCGCCTGGCGTCCTCACATGCACGGCGACGGCGTCATCTGCACCTCCCTTCCTGAGACATGGGCACTGCTGGCTGCCATGGTCGACAACCTGGCCGAAGCCTTCTCCTCGCCCTGGATCCACGCCGGACTGGACGAATGCTGGACCCTGGCCAGTTGCAGCCTCTGCTCGGAGATCCGCCGCCAGCACGGCGAGGGCGAGGTCTTCTGCCGGCACACGCAGCAGCTCCGCGACCTCCTGGCCGAACGCGGTAAGCGCATGATGATGTGGGCCGACATGCCCTTCTTCTGGCCTGAAATCATCCCCGCGTTGCCCAAAGACATCATGATGGTGGACTGGTATTACGAGCCCGTAGTGGACCACACGACCGTGCCCTACCTTAATTGGAGAAAGGTTGACACCACCCGGACGCTGCGGGAGGCGGGCTTTGAGGTGCTGTCCGCGCCTTGGGACCGGGACTTGGGCACCTACACCTCTGCCCGCAACGCCCGGCTGTGGGAGTGCAGCGGCCTGTATCTCACCCAGTGGGAAATGAGCCAGAATATGCTGCACGAGTTCGTGGCCCCGGTGGTCTACGGGGCTGACTGTGCCTGGTCGGCGGTGCTGCGTACTCCCCAGGAAGCGCTCCCGCAACTGGCCGAGAGCCTCTTGGGCACGGCCGATCCCGAAGCACAGGTGCTGCTGGCCGCCAGCGCCGACTGTGTCCGCACCCCGACCGGGGAGGGGCAGGGCCCCGCCCGCTTCCTGCGCTATCGGCGCGAACCCTACGAGTACCAGACCGCCCGGCACTGGGCCCAGGCCACTGCCACCGTAGACGCCTGCCGTAAGCACCCGGCTTTCCTTCAGGGGCAGGCGGCGAGTCTGTTGGAGTACCTGGCGCTGCGCCTCAGCCGTTGGGCCAATGCTTGCGAAAGCAACTGGTTGGTAAACGAAGCGGGACTCAGTGCTCGCGCCTGCCTGGCCGGGCGGGACCTGCCGGAATCCCAGAGAGACCTGGCGCGTTTCGCCCAGCGTCTAGCCGAAATCGCGGAACGCCAGCGCGCCGACGCCGCCGAGATGATGCGGCTGTGGGAACAGGACCGGCCAGGCATTGCTCCCCTCCAGAACGTCCTGGCGCGCATGACCGAGGAAGCCGAGAGAACGGCGCGCTACGCCTCCGACCTGGCAGCCTTCGCCGCAGCCCCTGGTCCGGGCCGCCCACCCTTCGACTCCCTCCGCCTCGTGCTGGAGCTGATGCTACCGGAAGCCAATGCCCAGCGGCTCACCGCTCAGTCCTCCGCCGAGGGCCAGGAGTGGGCCCCGCTCGCGCTCGGCGGCTGGCGCCGCATGGTGAGCACTGATTACTACCCTCAGGCTTTCGACTGCGCCGTCGCCTGCGACGTCCCGGCCGATACCCGCTACCTGCGCCTGGCTTCCCCAGGGGTTGCCTGCCTCGGCCTGCGCACTGTGCGCCTGATGGACCTCCTACAGGAGCGCCTGCCCACGGCGGTAGTGGACACCGGCGGCAAGGTCTGGTTCCCCGAGCACCTGCTCGCCGACGACGCGCGCTTCTGCTTACTCAATGAGCCCGAGGTCGCCTTATCCTTCCACCATCCGGAGACCTTGGAAGAAAGCTGGGTCACGCTGGAGTTCTAACCGGTCCCTCACCAGGCCCCCACCGACACTCCAGCCGCCCGGCGCGCAATACGGCTACGACCGCCGCGCCGCCAGGTTCGCTCGCCGGCCAGTCCGGCTCCGCTGAACCCCTTCCTTCCCGCTTCGTCCTTACCTATGCGGCTATACCACGGGGGGAGCAAGGATGAGCGTCATGGACACTGCGTCGCAGACTAGCATCCATGATCTACCGGAGCTCCGTGACCGCGCCCCGGTTTTCCGAAACCGCGAGCAAGTCGGGGAGCTCCTCGCCGACATGCTGCAGGACTACCGAGGCAGCGGTGCCCTGGTCCTGGCCATCCCCCGCGGTGCACTGGTCATCGGCGCGGTCCTCGCCCGCCGCCTCGGTCTGGCCCTGGATGCCATAGTCGTCTCCAAAGTCACCCCGCCCTGGAACCCCGAGTTCGGCTTCGGAGGAGTTGCCTGGGACGGCACGGTGTGGCTCGACCAGGCCATTATGCCCCGTCTCGGCCTCAGCCAACAGGAGATCGAGGCCGCTATCTCGCGGGCCCATGACAAAGTGGAGCAACGTTCAAAGGCCCTGCGCGGCGATCGCCCCTTCCCCTCGCTCCACGACCGGCCGGTGATCGTCGTGGATGATGGCCTGGCTACTGGCTCCACCATGCGCGTGGCGGTGCAAGCCCTGCGCAAGGCCGCCGCCCGGCAACTGGCCGTAGCCGTCGGCACCGGCCATCGCGAGGCGGTCGCGAGCCTGGCGCAACTGGTGGACGCCATCTACTGCCCCAACCTCCGCCAGACCTACCACTTCTCCGCGGTCGGCGAGGCCTACTACAACTTTGACCAGGTGAGCGACGAGGAGGCGGCGAGGATCCTGCGCGAGTTCGCGGCGCCAAGCGCAGAGTAGCCCGCCCGCGGCCCGGCTCGAGACCAGCACTGCCGTGCAGGCGTTCTGCCGACCTCTGCAGTCGGGGCGAGCAGGTTTGGACCGAGGGGGTGGGGAATCCGGCAACGCCGGGACGTGCCTTCCCGGCCTTTGGGCCTGCCTATGGACCGCGAGCCGCTCGCCGCCAAGACCGCCGTCGTGGCCCTGCTGTTCGTCCTATGCGTAGTGGCGGGCGGAGCGGTAGCGGCGCTCGTGCGCTACGACCTGATCGGCTTTGGCCACCTCCCCCGCACCGCGCTCATCGCCCTCCTCCTGCTCCTGATAATCAACATCCTGGCTCGCCCTTTCCTCCGACGACGCCCGTTCAGCACGGGCCAGCTTCTCTACGTATACCTAGCGGTGCTGATCATCTCCGGCTTTCCCGGCCAGCAACTCGTTACCCACCTCTACATTGCTCTGGTCAGTCCCGCTCACTATGCCGGTCCGGAGAACCACTACCGCAACCTCTTTTTTGAGCATCTCCCCCGCTGGGCCTTCCCCTCGCTGGAGGCGGAAAGCCCCGCCATCAAGTGGGCCTTCTGGGGCCTGCCCTCCGGCGCCTTACTCCCCTGGCACGAGTGGGTGGTGCCTCTGGCCTGCTGGAGTGGCTTCTTCCTGCTGCTCTTCGTCAACTACGTCTGTCTGGCCGGCCTGCTCCAGCGCCAGTGGATCAGCCGCCAGCGCATGCTCTTCCCCCTGGCCGAGATCCCCTTCCAGCTGGCCCGCTACCGCGGGGACGAGTGGCTGCCCGGTCCTTTCCGCAGCGCTTCCTTCTGGCTGGCCTTCCTCCTGCCGCTGGTCATCCACAGTCTCAACGGCCTCGCCTCCCACTACCCCCAGGTCAGCGGAGTTGACCTCTATCCGCTGTACCTGCGCAACGCCTTCCGGGGTCGCCCCTGGGACCAGCTCAACTGGGTAGGCTTCTACTTCTACTTTGACGTCATCGGCATCACCTACCTGCTCCCGGCGGACGTCAGCTTCAGCCTGTGGTTCTTCTGGCTGCTCAAGTACGCCCTGCGCGTGGCACGCAGCGCTGCCGGTCGCCCCAACACCGAGCTCTTCTTCCGGCATGTGGGGATCGGTTCTTACGTACTGGTCGGGGTGCTGACTCTCTGGCAGGCCCGCGCCGCCCTGGGAGAAATCTGGCACCGGGCCAGGGACGGACTGCGAGGAAGTCGCCGGGGGACCACAGACTCAGACGCCTCCCCTGTAGAGGTCCTGCTCTTCTGGGGCTTTGGGGCTACTGCGGCGGGACTGATTCTCTTCTACCGGGCCTTGGGCGCGGACTGGATCCCGGCGCTGCTCGGGCTAGGACTATTCCTGCTCAGCGCCCTGGTGGTGGCCCGCATCGTCTCCGAGGCGGGGATCTACGGGGTCTGGTCGCCTTTCTACGGCAGCGACAATCTCGTCAATGCCATCTTCGGTCCCGGCGAACTCGGGGCGCGCAATGTCACCGCCCTGACTCTCGTCTCCTACCAAAACGGCGACACCGCCTCCCTCGCCCTGGCCAGCATCTTCCAGAGCTTCAAGTTACAGGCATTAGGTCGGCTGCGGCCGGGGCATGTTCTGGGGTTGATGGTCGCCGCGCTAGCCCTGGGCATTGTCGGGTCACATCCGACCGCTCTGTACTCCATCTACTCCCGGGGTATTCCCGCCCTCGGCTGGTGGATCCGCGGCGCCGCTCCTGGCCTGCCCGCCGGCATTGCCAACTACCTCAATCATCCCGAGAACGTCTTCACCGCCGGCCATTACGGCAACATGGCCGTGGGCGCTGTAGTGGTCACCGCCCTCAGCGTCCTGCACGTGCGCTACCTGTGGTGGCCGCTGCACCCGCTGGGCTGGGCAGCGGCCTTCTCCCCCATCACGGCAGAACGCTTCGGCTTCTCCTTCCTGCTCGGCTGGCTGTTACATCGGCTGGCCCTCAAGTCCGGAGGCTATCCCGGCTACCGACGCTTCCAGCCCGTGGTCCTCGGCCTGATCATCGGCAACGGCCTGACCCTACTGATCTGGACCGTGATCCACTACTTCTACCCCGTCAGTGTCCCGCTGGTGATTGAGTGAATGCCTGTCCACCGACGCCGGCTCATTGCTTGTCGGCGTCCGCTCCTCCCAGCCAGCCCAGCTTCCCGAACCAGGCAAGCATGACCCCGCCAATCGCGATCATGATCCCCCACAGAACCACGTAGGCATACGGCCAGTTAAGTTCCGGCATGCTTAGCGGCCCTGCCTCCGGCCGGAAGTTCATCCCGTATACCCCCACGATAAAAGTCAGGGGGATGAAGATGGTGGCGATGATGGTCAGCACCTTCATAATCTGATTGGTGCGGTTGGCCACGCTGGACAGGTATGCGTTCATCAGCTCGCTGGTGATGTCCTGGTAGGTGGCGAGAGCCTCGATGATCTCAATCAGGTGGTCCTCGCAGTCATGAAGCAGGCGGCCGACCTCCGGACTGACGTGGGGCGCGCCGTCGCGGATCAACTCGCTTACCACCTGCCGCTGCGGCCACACCGAACGCCGCAGGGTCAGAATGGAGCGGCGCAATGCATAGATGCGCTGCATGATCGCCGGCCGCGGGTCCAGCACCGCCTCCTCCTCCAGCCGCTCCATCACGTCGCCCAGGTGCTCCAGCAAGGGGAAGTACAGATCAATCACGGTGTCGAGGATGGAATAGGTCAAATAGTCCGGCCCGCAGCGCCGCACGGCGCTGCAGTCCAGCCGCAGGCGCCTGCGCACCGGCCCCAGCAGATCGTGCCCGCCTTGCTGCAGGGTCAGCACGTAGTTCTTGCCCAGAAAGATGCTCAACTGATGAGGTCGCAGGTGCTCAGTCCCCTCCTCGGGCACCACGACTCCGTGCACTACCACAAAGGCCTGCTCCTCGCTGATGTCCGCCTTGGGCCGCTGCGGGGTGTTGACTGCGTCCGCCAGCGACAGGGGGTCAATGCTGAAGATCTCCCCCAGCCGCCGCAGGACGGTCTCGTCACCCAGTCCCTGCACGTGCAGCCAGGTAATGCTGTGCTCGTCGAGATACGGGACGACGTCGTCGGGGGCGGCCAGTTCCTTCTCGACGATCTCCTCCGCGGCGTAGTCAATGAGGATGAGCCGGGGTGCGGGTTCGCCCTCGACTCTGGCCAGTTCTCCCGGCTTCGCTCCTACGGGGGGACGACGGCGTCTGATCATCGGCAATCACCGGACCCCACGAAGAATCCTGAATGCGCGGCCGTTACCTCTTACGCAGACCCTCGCGCTCCGCCCGTGCCCTGTTCAGCATCTCCTCGGCATGTCGCAGAGCCCTCTCCTGACCCTCTCGGGCGCCCATCATCCGCGCCAGTTCCGCCACCCGCTCCTCCTCGCTTAGCTCCCGCGCGGTGATCACGGTCCGGCCATCCTGGACAGCCTTGCTGACGTGGATCTGATGCTCGGCCAGGCTGGCAATCTGGGGCAAGTGCGTCACACATAGCACCTGGGCCGCACCCGCGACCTGGGCCAGCTTCTCGCCGACGGCGTGCGCCGTGACCCCGCCAATGCCCACGTCAATCTCGTCAAAGACCAGCGTGGACACCGCCGTCGCCGGCGCGCAGACCGACTTGAAAGCCAGCATCAGCCGCGAGAGTTCCCCGCCACTGGCCACCGCCGACAGCGGCCGCAGCGGCTCCCCAGCGTTGGCCGACAGCAGGAACCGCACCCGGTCAACCCCCCGCACCGTGGCGGCGTACCGGCTCCCCTCCGCCCCCGGTAGGCCCTCCGGGGCTAACTCCCGCTCGAACTCTACCGCAAAGCGCCCCTGCTCCATTCCCAGGCGCTTGATCTCCTTAACCATCGCCTTCTCCAGCGCCCCGGCTTGCTTGCGTCGGGCGGCCGATAGCGCCTCCGCCGCCTGCCCTGCCGCCATCCGGGCAGATTCCACCTCCGCCTCGATCTCCGCCCGCCGGCTGTCCAGGCTCTGCAGCTCGGCCAGTTCCTCCACCGCCCGCTCCTGGTAGGCCAGCATCTCCTCCACGGTCTCCCCGTACTTGCGCCGCAATCGCTCCAGCAGCGCCAAACGTTCCTCCGTACGCGCCAGATGACGCGGATCAGAGTCCAGCCCTGCTGCGTAGTCGCGCAGTGACCGCCCCACCTCGCGCACAACGGTCTCCACCCCGGCTAGCTCCTCGCTCAGCGGCAGCAACGACTCGTCCAGCCTGACGGCCGAGCGCAGCGCCAGCGAGGCGGCGGCCAGCGACTCGGCAGCCCCCTGCCCTGCGCCCCAGTCGCCCTCCAGGTACTGAAGGACCTCCTCCACCGTTTCCCGCAGGCGCTCGGCGTTGGCCAGCTTCCGGTGCTCGGCGGGCAGGGCCGTATCGCGCTCCAGGTCCAGGGCCGCTTCCTCCAGTTCCTGCACCTGAAAGGCCAGGAGGTCAAGCCGCTGCGCCCGGTCCCGCTCGGCGGCGCGTAACCTGTGAAGCTCCTCCCGCAGTTGCTCCAGTTGATCCCAGGCCTGCTCCCAGGCCTGCCGCACCGGAGCCAGCGCCGCGCCCCCGAAGGCGTCCAGGAAGTCCAGGTGCGTCGGTTCGTGGATGAGGGTCTGATGCTGGTGTTGGCCGTGAATGTCCACCAGCCGCTCGCCCAACTCGCGCACCAAACCCCGGGTGCAGGCGTGACCGCCCGCGTAATAGTAACTGCGCCCCTCCTCGATCCGCCGGGCCAGGAGCAGCAGTCCCTCCTCCGCTTCGACTCCAGCCTCTTCGAGGGCGGCCCGCACGTCCTCCCGCCCCGAGACGTCAAAGACACCCTCCACCCGCGCCCGGCTCTCCCCGGCTCGGATGCTCTCCGCCCCCGCCTGTTCCCCCAGCAGAGCGTTGAGCGCATCAATGATAATGGACTTGCCCGCCCCGGTCTCTCCAGTGAGCACGGTGAAGCCTCCACCCAGAGTGAGGTGGAGGCGGTCAATCAGAGCAAAGTTCTCGATGGACAGCTCGCGGAGCATGGTCACTCAGCAGTAACGCTCGCTGCGCCGCACTTTCTGCTCCTACCTCTGCGCCCCCCAGTGCAGCTTCTCCCGCAATCGCCCGTAGAACCCCTCCCCGCCCAGCCGCGCCAGTTTCGCCCGATAGGGCGCCGCGCTGATCACAATCTGCTCCTCCTGCTCCACCACGGTGTGCAGTTGCCCGTCCACCGTCAGACGTACCCGCGGCGTGGGCTTGGGGCGCTGGCGCAGGGCGATGCGGATCTCCGCCGTAGCCGGTACCACCAGCGGCCGGGCGTACAGAGTATGGGCACAGATAGGAGTGAGAGCGAAACAGTCTACCGCGGGGTCAATCAGGGGGCCTCCCGCCGAGAGGTTGTAGGCGGTCGAACCGGTGGGCGTGGCCATGATCAGCCCATCGCAGGGGTACTCCGTGACGAAGCTGCCGTTGACCCAGGCCTCCAGGTGTACCAGGCGCACCGGTTCGTACTTGCCGATGAAAGCGTCATTGAGACCAAAGAACTCCACGCGAGTGGCGCCCTCGGCCCCTACCTGCGCCTGGAGCATCAGGCGCTCCTCCTGCTCGAACTCCCCGCGCACCAGCCCCGGCAGCGCCTCCAGCACGCGGTCAAAGTTCTGCTCGGCAAGAAATCCGAAGCCTCCCAGATCCACTCCCAGGACCGGCGTGCCCGCAGGAGCTGCGGCCCGCGCCGCAGCCAACAGCGTACCGTCCCCGCCCAGCACGACGATCAGGTCACTCGCTGCTCCCCACTCTGCCTCGGGGCATTGCCTGCAGTCGCCCAAACCTATGTCCGCCATCCGCTCCGGCAACAGCACCTCCGCCCCGGCCTGACTCAAAGCCCGAGCCAGAGTCCGGGTGCGTTCCTCGGCCTCCGGCTTGTGCAGGGCCGTCAGCAGACCCACTCGGCGGATAGGGTCAGGCATAGTAGGCGCTCCAGTGGGCAGTCTCAGCAGGCAGCCGCGGTCACCCAAATGGCCCCGAATCGTGGTGCCTCTCGGTGGTTATCCCGCCCCCTCCGCTCCCGACTCGCCACCACCTGCTACCCCAACGCCCGGGCAGGGGTGGGCGTTTGCAGTTGCTCCAGGTTCTTCTTGGCCGGCTCGTAGGTGGGGTCCACCGCCAGAGCCTTGCGGTACTGCTCTCGGGCCTTGTCCAGCTTCCCCTGCAACTGATAGACGACGCCCAGGTTGTTGAGCGCCGGCACGAAGCGGGGATCGGCCGCCAGCGCCGCCTCAAAATACCTCTGCGCCTCCGCCGGCTTATCCCGGTCCAGGTAGATCATCCCCGCGTTGTTCTGGGCCGCAGCATTGGCCGGATTGATCTTCACCACCGCCTGGTACTCCGCCAGTGCATGGTTCCTGTCCCCCTGGTCATAGTAGGCATCCGCCAGTCCCAGATGCCCCTGCTCGCTGTTGGGAAACAACCGGGTAATGGTCAGCCATTGCTGCAGAGCCCGATCCTTCTCCCCACTGCGGGCCAGCGCCCGGGCGCGATTGAGGTACGCCAGCTCCAGCTGCGGGTTCGCAGTGATCGCCTTCTGGAAGGTCTCCGCCGCCTCGGTGTACTTACCCTGTTCAAACTGCAGAGCGCCGAGGTTATTCAGACAGTTCGCGTTGCCCGGGCGTAGCTCCAGCGCCCGACCGTATGCCTCCTCCGCCGCCGCGTAGTTCTTCAGCGCCGTCTGGGCCAGCGCCAGGTTGTACTGCGCCTCAAAGCTCTGCGGCAAGGCCGTCGCCGCCGCCTGCAGCGCCGGCAGCGCCTCCTCGTGCTTACCTAAGTTGTACAGACCCGTCCCCAGTCCTAGCGTCGCCTCCGCATGGTCCGGATTACTGGCAAGAACCTTCCGGTATACTTCCACGGCCTCCGCGTCGCGCCGCGCCTCCAACAGCAGCGCCCCCAGGCTCATCTGCGTCTCGATTCGCTCCGGCCGCAACTTCGCCGCTATCCCATACTCGCGAATCGCCTTCTCTCGCTCCCCCGCCTTGCGCAGCGCGTAGCCGAAATTTAGGTGCACCTCAGGATCGTTGGGATTCGCCGCGATCGCCCGTGTGTACTCATTGAACGCCACCGCCCAGTCCCCCTGCCCCGCCTTCAGATTGGCTAGGTTAAAGTGCGCGTCAAAGTACCCCGCGTCCAGAGCCAGGGCGGAGCGGTACGCGGCCTCCGCCTTGTCCTTCTGTCCGGCTGCGGCGTAGGCGTTGCCCAGGTTGTTGTAATAAACCTTGGACTTGGGATCCTCCTTCACCGCGCTCTCCAGGTACTTGATGGCCTCGGGCAACCGGTTGAGCTCCAGGGCCACGGTGCCGCACCAGGCCAGCAGCACCGGCTCGCGAGGCTGGGCCTCCAGAGCGGCCTGGAACTGGACCAGCGCCTCGGCCAGCTTCCCCTGCTCATACAGCGCCAGGCCCTGCTGGAAAGGTGGTTGCCCCTCCTGGGCCCAGGCCCCCCCAACCGTCAGAGTCCCCAGGAGCAAGCACGAAAGTAGCCCGCGAGCGGTTCTCGGCATAGTGGTATCCTCCGGAAGCAACCTACAACGGCAAAGACAATCTCCCGGCGACTGTCGCCGCCTGTCCCTCCCCGGTAGTCAATCTCCTCACCCGCCTACAAACACCGCGGACAACCGGTTAGTTCGCCAGCGGCAGAGCGAAGGCAAAAGTGGCCCCGTACCCCGGAGCGCTCTCCACCCAGATCCGCCCGCCGTGTCTTTCCACCGCCAGCTTGCAGAAAGCCAGCCCCAGCCCTACCGACATCCGCCTCCCTTCCCGAGCCGCCTGGGCCTGACCGAACTTCTCAAAGATGCGCTCCTGCAGTTCGGGAGGAATGCCCTCGCCATCGTCGCTCACGCTGACCAGCGCCTCCCCCGGCTCCCGCCGCACCTGCACCCGCAGCGTCCCCTCCGGAGGCGTGTACTTCAGCGCGTTGTCCAACAGATTATCCATCACCCGGCGAATCTTGCCGGCGTCCACTGACATGAACAAGGGCCCGTCCGGATAAGACTCGCCCACCGCCACCTGTGCGCGCCGTGCCCGCGCCTGCGCTGCCTCCACCGCCTCCCGCACAATCTGGACTAGGTCCGCCCTCTCCAGCGCTAGCGGCATCTCCGCGCCCTCGGCCCGGGCTACGTCCAAAATGTCCTCAATCAGCCGCCGCAGCCGCTCGTTGCTTTCCGCCGCGATGCGCAGGAGCTCCTCCTGCTCCTGTTGTGCCTCCTCCGTCTTCTCTCCTCGCTGGGCTCGGTGCCGTCGGTAGATCTCCAGAGCCATGGCCGCGGCCACCAGCGGGTTCTTCAGATCGTGGACCAGCATGTTCGTGAGGTCCTCGCGCATCGCCTCCGAAGCCCGCAGACGATCGTTGGCCCGGTGCAGCAGCGAGACCACCTCCCCAACGATCGTGTAGATAGCCAGCGCCGCAGCCGCATTCCAAAAAGGAATGGCCGGATGCGCAAATTCTCCCTTAAGCAGCAATAAGTCATCGGCCAGAGTGGCCGAAGCCCCCACCGCCCCAAACACCACCGCCGACCCGAACCCAACCCGCCAGGCCACCAGCAGCACCGGCAGCAGATAGAAGATCTCCATGATCGTCTGCGTACCGGTCAGATGGTCGGCCACCGCCACCAATCCGGTGACCACCGCCGCGATGGCCACCACCGCCAACTTGGACTGCAGACCTCTCCGCATCATTCCTCCGACCGCCCGCCAACCCCCTGGCTCCGCAGGTCGCCTACCACCGCTTCCATCGCCCGCACGATGCCCGTGGCGTCCAAACCTACCTCGGCCAGCAGACTCGCCCGGGCCCCGTGCTCCACGAAACCATCCGGCAGCCCTAACCGGACGAGGCGACACCCCGGCAGCCCCCGGTCAGCCAGGAACTCAGCCACCGCCGCTCCGTAGCCCCCAGCCAATGCGTTCTCCTCCACCGTACCCAGGCAGCCGGTCTCGCGCGCCAGGCGTTCCAGCAGTTCCTCATCCAGCGGCTTGACGAAACGTGCGTCCACCACCGCGCAACTAATCCCTCTCTCCGCAAGGCAGACCGCCGCCTCTTGCGCCGTTCCTAGCATCGGTCCTACCGCTAGCAGAGCACAGTCTGTTCCCTCGCGCACTACCACCGACCGCGCCACTTCCACCGGCATCGACTCGGCTGACGCGGAGGGGGTCTCCCGAATGCCCTCGGCTGCCTCCGCCTTCTCCGCGACACCTCGCGGGTAGCGGATCACTGCCGGCCCCTCCAGCCTCACCGCCAAACCCAGCATCAGGCGCAGCTCTTCTCCGCTGGAAGGGGCCATGATCACCAGGCCCGGTATGTGTCGCAGGTAACTGAGGTCAAATACTCCGTGATGCGTCGGCCCGTCGTCGCCCACCAGCCCCGCCCGGTCCAGGCACAGCGTTACCGGCAACCTCTGCAGCGCCACATCGTGCACAATCTGGTCATAGGCTCGCTGCATGAACGTGGAGTAAATCGCCACCACCGGGCGCAGCCCCGCCGCCGCCAGTCCCGCCGCGTAGCACACCGCATGCTCCTCCGCCATCCCCGCGTCAAAGCAGCGATCCGGAAACTTGCGCTTGAACTCTGCCAGCCCCGTCCCGTCCAGCATCGCCGCCGAGACGGCCACGATCCGCTCGTCTCGCTCCGCCAGTTCCTCCAGCGCCTTCCCAAACACCTTGCTGAAACTGGCCCCCTCCGTCGGCTCACACTCGCCGTTATCCAAAGCAAAGGGTGCCGTGCCATGGAACCGCCGCGGGTCACGCTCCGCCGGCTTGTACCCCCGCCCCTTCTGGGTCAGCGCATGGACCAGCACCGGCCCCGACAGCCGCCGAGCGCTCTCCAGGACCTCGACCGTCTGCGCGATGTTGTGCCCATCTATCGGCCCCAGGTAGGTGAAGCCTAGCTCCTCAAAGAGCATCCCCGGCACGACCAGGTGCTTCAGACCATCCTTGAAGCGGTCCAGTGCCTCCAACACCGAATCCCCCAGCGGCCAGGCCGATAGGATCTTGGCCGCATCCGCCCGGGCGCGCCGCACATGCGGTTCCACCGCGCTGCGCAGAGAGGTCAGATACGCCGACAGCGCCCCGGTATTGCGGGCGATGGACATCTCGTTGTCGTTGAGCACCACCAGCAGGTCCCGGCCCGCATGTCCGGCCTGGTTAAGCGCCGCCAGCGCCAGCCCGCCCGTGAGGGCCCCGTCACCGATGATGGCGACGACACTCTCGGTTCCGCCGCGCAGGTCCCGGGCAGTCGCGAACCCTAGCGCCGCCGAGATGGAGGTGGACCCATGCCCTGCCCCGAAGGGGTCATGCTCCGATTCGTCCCGCCGGGTGAAGCCCGACAGGCCCCCGGCCTGTCGGATGGTCCCGAACTGCTCCCGCCGCCCGGTCAGCAGCTTATGCGCATACGACTGGTGCCCCACGTCCCAGATGAGCTTGTCAATCGGCGAGTTGAAGACCCGATGCAGGGCGATAGTCAGTTCCACGACGCCCAGATTCGGGGCCAGATGCCCTCCCGCGCAGGAGGTAACCTCGAGAATGCGGTCGCGGATCTCGCGCGCCAGGTCCTCCAGCGCCTCCAGCGGCAGCCGCTTGAGGTCGGCAGGGGAGTTGATTGTGTCCAGATGCGAAGACATGAAGCGATGTGGTGTTCCCAATCGGCAGGCTTCCAATAGTTGTCGCCTGGATGCGCGGTCAGTCAGCACGTGAAGGCCCGCGCATGGCCTCTCCCGCGTTCCGCGCTGCTTCGAGGATGGTCTTGCCCCGGCTGAAGCAGCCCGGCGGCGCCGGGACCTCCACCATGAACTCCCCCGTCGGCTCCGGCAGCAGTAAGATGGTGTAGGTGTATTCCATGGCTCCTCACCGAAGCAGTTCTCGCAGGTGCTCTCCGGTTAGACCCGCATCCCGGAGAATCTTGGCCACGGTGCCCACCGGGAGCGAGCGGTTGGTCAGTTGTACCGTGGTGATTCGACCGGTCACGGGGTTGTGGTAGGAGGCATGGTCGCCGCGCACCCGGCGGCGCACGAAGCCCGCTGCCTCCAGGACCTTCGCCAACTCACGACCCGAGGGTCGGGGCAGCCTAGGCAACCGGGGCCTCCTCACGCGCGGGCGAGATGCGGTAGCCGAGCACCGTGCCCACCAAGTCCTCGGGATCCAGCGCCACCTCGCCGTGCTCTTTGGGCGGCGGCTGGCCCAGGTCGCGCAGGCAGTCCAGGTGACACGCCAGTGCCTCCTCGGCCATGCGTAGGGCTTCGCCCACGGTCGCGCCGTAGGTCACGCAGCCCGGCACCGCCGGGAACCAGACCGTGTATCCTCCCTCCGGCTCTTGCCGCAAGAGGACAGTGTAGGTGGCTTCTACCTCGCCCTCAGTACTCCTGGTCATCACCGGTCTCCTCCTCGCTACTACGTCCCTCCTAACCCCAACACCCTCCTCGCGTTCCCTGCCCCGATGGCTTCCCGGACCTCCTCCGTCACCGACAACTCCCGCAGCCACTTCACCTGCCGCATCGGGTGGTGCGGCGCGTAGTAGTCGGTGCCGAACAGCATCTTCCGCCAGTGCCGCTCCACGAACCCCGCCGCATACTCCGGATCCCTCGTCAGCGCGTTGTAGCCCGACATCGCCGAGAGGTCCAGCCACAGGTTGTCGTAGTCACCGGCCAGGCGGTCTACCGCCCCGCCGGGCGTGATGGGCCCCTTGGGATACAACGCCTGCTTGCCGTCGTCATCCCCCGAGATCGCCTGCCAGAAGCGCGGGCCGTGGCCGAGGAAGGGTACCGTGGGGAATTCCCGCAGGCAGCGCTCCAGGCGCGGCAGGCCCGGCTCATCCCAGCAGGCGTCGGCGCACATGTCAAACAGCACCGGCAGGCCGTGCTCGGCGCACTTGGCGTACAGCGCCACATTCCTCGGGTCGTCGAAGGCCAGCCCGTTCAGATGCTCCCCAAAGCCCCGGCAGCCCCAGCGGGTGACGGCGTGGTCAATCAACTCGGTCGCCCGCGGAAAGCGCGGGTCCACGCAGCAGAAGGCGATAAAGCGATCCGGGTACAGGTCCCGCGCCGCCACCGCCTCCTCCGTGAGCATATACCCACCCACCTCCGGGCTCTCCAGCGGTAGCAAGACCCCGAGCTCGATCCCCACCCGGTCCATCTTGTCCATCAGCGCGTGCGCCGTCAAGGGCAGGATCTGCGGGTAGTCCAGCCGGTAGAAGTTGCCGAGATGGAGGTGGATGTCAATCATAGCCGTATGGCCGGCGACTCAACGGTCCGGTTCCTGCTCATCGTTCTCCTCATCCTCGGTTAACTCCTCAATCCTCGCCTCCGCCTTGCTCAGCAACTCCTCGCACTGTTTCTTCAAACGCATGGCGACCTCGAATCTCTCCAGGGCCTGCTCCAGGGGCAGACCCCCGCCCTCCAGTTCGGCGACGATGGCCTCCAGCCGGTCCAGCGCTTCTTCGAAAGACAGCTCTGCGTTGTCGTCAGGCATGATGTCTCCTCGGGGACGCCCAGCACTGCGCCCGCACCTCAGAACAGGCTCTGCTGCCGGTCCCCTCCTGCCACCCGTGCCGGGATGGTCCCGTCACTCACCGCAATGGTGAGCGCTTCCCCCGGGGGGGCCAGTTCTACCTTGTTGACCAGTGCCCGGTCGCGGGTCCTCTGTACCAACGCATAGCCCCGGCTTAGCACCTCCCGCGGGTCCAGGGCGCGCAGGCTGGCCGCCAGCCGCTGTAGCGTCTGCCTCGCCCGCTCCAGCCGTCGGGCCAACGTCTCAGCCGCCTGCTCCGCGGCCAGGTCCACCCGCTGCAGCCACGGGGCTAACAACGTCTCCGGGCGCCTGAAGATCGGGTTCTGCTCCAGTCGGGCCAGGCGCACTCGCCGCCCCTGCGCCAGCCGCTGCAGCGCCGCGCGGGCATGGCGCCCCACTGCCTCCAGATGCCCGCGAAGTTCCGTTTGATCCGGCACCACCAGCTCCGCGGCCGCCGAAGGCGTGGGCGCGCGCAAGTCCGCTACCAGGTCGGCGATGGTGACATCCGTCTCATGCCCCACCGCGCTGACCACCGGCACCGGACTAGCAAAGATCGCTCGCGCCACCACCTCCTCATTGAATGCCCACAGGTCCTCCAGCGACCCCCCGCCGCGCCCGACGATGATCACATCCGCCCCGGCCTCCGCCGCTCGCCGCAGGGAGTTGACTAGGCTGGCGGGCGCCGCCTCGCCCTGCACCAGGGTCGGCACGACCAGGACCCGAGCCAGTGGGTAGCGGCGGCCGAGGATGTTGAGCAGGTCGCGGATGGCTGCGCCGGTCGGTGAGGTGACCAGGGCAATGGTCCGGGGATAGCGAGGCAGCGGCCGCTTGCGTTCCGGAGCGAACAGGCCCTCCGCTGCCAGGCTCGCCTTGAGCGCCTCGAAACGCTGGTGCAGCTCACCCAGCCCGTCCGGCTGCATGAAGGTGACTACGAGCTGGTACTTGCCTTGCGGCTCGTAGACCGAGATGCTGCCCCAGGCGACGACCTGTTGGCCCTCGTGCGGCTCAAAGGGCAACTTGCCCGCTGGCCCGCGGAAACAGACGCAGGTGAGCACAGCGCGATCGTCTTTGAGGGAGAAGTACAGATGCCCGGAGGAATGGCGCTTGAAGTTGGAGAGCTCCCCCCGCACCTGCACTTGCGAGAGCAAGGCGTCGCCCTCCAGCAAGCGCTTGAGGTAGGCGGTCAACTCCCCGACGGTCCAGATAGCCGTCGCCACGGCTAACCCGCCTCCCCCGTCCCGAAGTCCGGATCGGACCTCTCCTGCAGCTCCCGCGCCACCGTCCCCAGAATCCCGTTCACGAACTTCCCGCTGTCCGCGGTCCCATACTCCTTGGCCAGGTCCACGGCTTCGTCAATGGTCGCCCCCACTGGGATGTCTCCCAGGTAGAGCAGTTCCGCCATGGCCATACGCAGAATGTTGCGGTCCACTACGGGCATGCGCTCCAGGGTCCAACCCTGGGAGAGACGGTCAATCCGCCGGTCAATCTCTTCTCGATGCCTCAGATACTCCTGCCACAGCGCCTCTCCGAACTCGCGCACCGCCGGTCGCAGCTTCTTGGCCTCCTGAGCGGCGAAACCCCATATCTCCACCAGTGAATCCAGAATGAACTCCGCCTGCTCCCCAGCCCATCTGCCCCCACCCACATCGGAGGCGTACAGCAGGGCCAGGCAGAACTCGCGTCCTCGCCGCCGCGCACCGACTCTCTCCCGCTTGCTGATGGCCGACTGTTCCGAAGGCATGATGCCCGCTAGGTGCACGTTCCGCTCGGTCCAGACCTACAAAGCCGCCGCTAATCCCCCACCCAATACCTGCCGATAGCCCCGCCCACCACCGCAAAAATCAGCGCCACCAGGAAGGCCGGAAAGCCCTTCAGCACCAGGATGGCCCCCAGTACCACACCGATCCCCGCCCCGGCCATGGTGGCCCAGCCCCGGTGCCGAGACGAACTGGGCACGCTCGCTCCGAAATCCTCGAAGTCCTCGTCCATCGTCTAGCCTCCTTCCGGCGTGCCGTCACGCCGCTCCAGGAAGTGGGTGTCTATCTCGCCCCGCCGGAAGTAGGCATTCCCCAGGATCCGCTGGTGGAAACTGATATTCGTCCGGATTCCCTCCACCCTGATGCCTGCCAGGGTAGCCTCCATCCGCGCAATGGCATGGGCCCGGTCCGGGCCCCAGCAGATCACCTTAGCGATCATCGGGTCATAGTACGTCGAGACCTCCGACCCGGCCGTAACCCCGCTATCCACTCGCACGCCCGGACCGGAAGGCACCTCCCAACGAGTTATGGTCCCCGGCGAAGGCAGGAAGTTCCGCTCCCCATCTGCCGCCAACAACCGGCACTCCAGCGCGTGCCCGTTGAACCAGATCTGCCCCTGCTCCAGTTCCAGTCTCTCCCCAGCAGCAATCCGAATCTGCTGCGCCACCAGATCCACCCCGGTCAGCATCTCGGTTACCGGGTGCTCCACCTGAATGCGCGTGTTCATCTCGATGAAGTAAAAGCGCCCGCGCTGGTCCAGGAGAAACTCCACCGTCCCCGCATTGCGGTATCCCACGGCCTGCGCCGCCTTAACCGCTGCCTCGCCCAACCGCCGCCGCAGCGAGCCGCTCACCGCCGGCGAAGGCGACTCCTCGATCAGCTTCTGGTGCCGGTGCTGGATGGAGCAATCGCGCTCCCCCAGGTGAATGGTGTTACCGTGCTCATCCGCCAGCACCTGCACCTCCACATGACGCGGCTCGGCCAGGTACTTCTCCAGGTAGACCTCCCCAGAGCCAAACGCGGCGCGCGCCTCCAGGCGCGCCTGCTCCAGAGCCGTGCCCATCGACTCAGGATTGTGCACCACCCGGATACCCCGCCCGCCGCCCCCCAACGCCGCCTTAATCATTACCGGGTAGCCCAGTTCCGCTGCCACACTCCGCGCCGCCCGCGCATCCCGTACCCCGTTCTCACTCCCCGGCACAACTGGTACTCCCGCCTCGCGCACCATCTGCCGCGCCCGCACCTTATCCCCCATCTGCTCAATGACCGTGGAGGGCGGACCGATGAACTTGAGCTTGCAGGCCTCGCAAGCCTCCGCCAGGTTGGAGTCCTCGGACAGGTTGCCGTAGCCCGGATGCAGCGCCTCCGCACCGGTGATCACCGCCGCCGACAGTATATTCGCCGCGTTGAGATACGAATCCCGATTGTGCGCCGGTCCGATGCACACCGCCTCGTCGGCTAGCCGCACGTGCAGCGCATCGCGGTCCGCCTCCGAATACACGGCCACCGTCTTGATCTTCAACTCGCGACAGGCCTGCAGGATGCGGCAGGCGATCTCGCCTCGGTTGGCTACCAACACTTTCTCGAACATGGCTCTCCTTGGAGCGAGAGTCAGAGATGGGGCTCCTCAACAGCCGGCCGACTTACTTGAGCAGAGCAACGAACTCCTCCCCGCTCCGCCCGCCCTGCTCTCCCCGCCACCCCCAACACAGGCTCCTGCCTGGCCCCCCGCCTGCTCTTCAGTACTTCTCGTGCCCCGGCGTTGGGTCCCACACTCTCCCCGTCTGCGGGTCATACCGGAAAGGCTGACCGCTCACCGCGCATTTCAGCGGCACCCCCCACTTGGGATCCAGCGCCGCCGGCCACTCCCCGCTGCTGTCCTTCTCCATCTGCACCATCATCCGCAGTTGCCGCAGGTACTCGAGACACTCCACGCTGGAACCCTTCTGCAGGGCCTGCCCCAATGGGGTCTGCGCCTCTCCCTCAAAGCGCGGCTTCTTCTCCACCCCACCCTGCGGCCGCAGCCATACCCACCACACCACGATCATGATGATGGCTACCGCCACCAGCAGCCCAATCAGACTGCCCTGTCCCGACCGCGGCTGTAGGTGCGTCATCCCGCCTCTACTCCTCCGCTTCCGGCCGCAGGATGATCAGCGCATCCCCAAACTGCACCGCCTGATGCTCTGCCGCCACCACCTCTACCACCGTCCCCGCCACCGGCGCCGTCACCGCGGTCACCTGGCGCAAAGACTCGATTGTCCCGATCGTCTGCCCCTTCTCCACGTAGTCGCCGACCTGCACCAGCGGCTCGCTGTCCGGCCCCTGTCCCTGATGGAAAAAGCCCACCAGCCGCGCGGTAACCACCACCGTCGGTTCGCTTGACCCCGCCCCTCCAGGCTCCACCGAAGCACCCGGACCTGCCCCCGCCACCCATCCTGCCGGCGGCGCCACCGTCTGTCCGCGGCGCACGCGAATATAGCAGTCTCCCTCCCGCACCGCCAACTCCGCCATCCCGGATTCCTTCAGCAACTCCGTCAGACTGAGGATGCGTTCGCGGTCCAAGGTGTCTCTCCTTGCCGTAGGGCCCGCCCTACCTGCTATTTTGCCCGCGTCACGTACTCCCCACTGCGCGTGTCCACGGTGATGATCTCGCCCGTCTCGATGAACAGCGGTACCGTCACCTTTATCCCCCCCTCGATCGTCGCCGGCTTGGACCCGCCCTGGGCCGTGTCGCCCTTAAGTCCCGGCTCGGTGTAAACCACCTCGCGGTTCACGGTGTTGGGCAGCTCGATCCCTACCACCCGCGTCTCGTAGATAGTGAGAAACAGATCCTCACCCTCCTTGAGCCACGGTAGCGCCTCCCCCACCTGCTCGGCGGTCAGTTCCCGCTCCTCGTAGGTCTCGTTGTCCAGAAAATGGTAGACCTCCCCATCAGTCCACATGTACTGGTGCGGCCGCTTCTCCAGCCGCGCCGGTTCCAGCCGATCCTCGGGGTCAAAGGTCTTGTCAAAAGACTCCCCGCTGATTACATCCCGCAGCCGCGTCCGGATCATGGCCGAGCCGCGCCCCACTCCCATGTGGTGATCGGCGGACATCACCCGTAGGATCCGTCCATCCAGGTCAATCGTGGTACCTTCCCGAAGTTTCGTGGCCAAAATCAAGGCTCCTACCTCCTGCAGATACCCGCTCCTCGTGGGGACACAAAGGCCCCCGTCAGCCTGCACGAGCGAACGAGGGCGGGGGTGTTCATGCGGCGATGAGGGCGGCGTCCACCCGACGAGAGTGTACAAGAAGGCAGGGGCGAATGTAAAGACGCCCCCCCAACCTGCCCAGACTACCGTCTTCCGCCTAAAGCACGGGCTGGACGGCAACCCCTGTCCCCAGCCCCTCTGCCACCCCCAAACCAATCCCGCTCGACGCTGCCTCCCACAGCTCTGCGCCGCCCGCCTCCCCTTACTCCTCTCTCCAGCCGGCCGCACGCACGAGCCACTCGCGGGTATGGCAAAACGCGCCCGCGGCCTCAAAGGCACGCGG
>FWPV01003470.1_pt1 | contig 35664 bp, 34 predicted proteins | sample 2228371 | NCBI WGS metagenome assembly FWPV01 (sample SAMEA103939776, study PRJEB20133) | metagenome | reverse complement strand
GCCATCAACCTCGTCTATGAATTCGAATCTACCCCTTATCCCCCTGAATTCCTCTATACGTTTCTTAACATCTTCAAGGTCCATGCCAAGGGCAAGGGCCACCGTTATGGCTGCAAGGGCATTCTCTATGTTGAATATCCCCGGGACCCTGAGCCTTATCTCTGTTGATACAGGTCCCTCAAGGTCCCCTCCCCTACTGCAGGAGGCTGCAGGGACCCCTGAGATGTTGAGGGTGAACCTTGAGCCATCCAGGCCCATGAGTTCCATGTCCGAGGCCTCCACCTGGAATTCCCCTCCATCATCACCCCTGATTCCATAGATAACATGTTCCACTTCAAGGCCGCGGCTGAGTTCCCTGACCACCGGGTCGTTGCCGCAGAGTACCAGGACCCCGCCAGGGGCTATAAGGTCCTTTATTGAGAAGTTCCTCTCAATGTACTCGTTGTGGTCCCTGAATTCATCCATATGATCCGGGGTCAGGTTCGTCACGACACCCGAGCAGAGCTCAAGGCCGTCGGCCATCCTTATGGTGCCGTGGGGTAACTCGAAGATCGCCATGTCCCTCCTTGTGATTTCACCCTTCACAACAAGGTCCACCAGACCCTCTATCACCAGGGAGTCCTGGAGGGATGAGAAGGAAACCGTCCTGTACTCTGATGAGAGTATGAAGTCTATCATGTTGGTTGTGGTGGTCTTCCCGTCGGTACCTGCGATTCCAACCATGGGTATGCCTATGAGTTCATTGAGGATCCTGCCTATGTCCGATGTTGTGATCCTGATTATGTCCTTCTCATTCTCGGCCTCCCTGATGAGTCCGCGTACAGGGGCGTCCTCGGGTATGTTCGGTGAGATGAATACTGCGTCTGCCTCCAGTATGTCCTGGATGCTGTGGCCTCCAAGCCTGAACCTTATCCCCTCGGCCTCCATTTCAGGTATCCTCTTCCTTGCCTTGGGGGGCAGCTCCTCGAATCTTCTGATGTCATTGACAAGCACTTCATTGCCAAGGTGTCTGAGTAGTCTTGCTGCCGGTCTTCCTGCGTTTCCTGCTCCGAGTACAAGCACGTTCATGTTCCTGATCAAGTTATGCACCCATCGTCCTTTATTTAACAATCACTGGAAGGGAGATCATGATCCGCTAATCCCTTCAAGTTCCTCCTGGATGGCCGTTATCCTTTCCTGGCCGTTCCCGCCCACAAATATCCTCCTGCACCTTCCTGAGAATTCAAGGATCATTTCAGGGATCCTTCCTGCATCATCCACCCCCAGGACCCGCATGCTGCCGGGGTCCCCCAGGTACTCCATGGCCTCGTCAACCGTGTCCTCAAGGCCCGGGAAGAGTACCAGGACCTCGGGTGGTGATGAAAGGACCTCATCCAGTATCCTGAACCTCCATGTCTCCGACCTCCTGGGGGTGCCTATGAACATCACATCGAAGGGTTCCTCTGAGAGGACGGCCCTGAGGGCGTGGGGGTTGTCTGTTTTCCCGATGGTGACCTTTGAACCGTTGATGGTGAATGACCTTACCCGGCCCTTCACAGGCTTAAAATTAGCAAGGTACTTCCTCAGGGCATCTTCAGGGACTCCCAGGAATCTCAGGGCCTCCAGAGCGGCCCCCGCATTCTTTCTGTTGAATCTTCCCTCAAGGAGGAGTTCGCCGGTGTACTCACGGTACTCCCTGACCAGTGAGGCGTCTGCCGTGAGTTCCTCAAGGTGGGGTTCATCTGCACTGATTATAACGTTCATGCCACTTAAAAATTTCTGAACCGACCTCCGGTAATTCTCAAGGGATCCATGGAAGTCCATGTGGTCCTGGCCGATGTTTGTAAGGACAACCAGGGAGGGGTTGAAGCACCTTGATGCGAATTCAAGGGTCATGTCACAGACCTCCACCACAATGCAGTCGAATCTCTCCTCCGAGGCCCTCAGAAATATCTCTGTGTAGCCCTGGAAACCTCCGCCTGCGTTTCCTCCAAGAAGAACCCTTCTACCGGACTCCCTCAGCACATGGGCTATCATGGATGCTGTTGTTGTCTTACCGTTGGTCCCGGTGACCAGTACCGTGGGGATCCTCCTGTGGTCGTCAAGTACCCTGCACAGGAGTTTTTCACTGAATCTCTCGGCGATCTCTGTCCCCATCATTGAGGGGCTAAGAGCAACGGCATCCGCGGATTCTATCCTTTCCATGTCATGGAATCCAAGGTCAACATCCACTCCCTCGAGGTCAGCATTGACATCCTCCCTTATGTCACTGGCATATACACTGTAACCCCTCCTTTTAAGGGATTCGACTGCCCTTAAGCCCTCAACACCAAGTCCCAGAACCGCAACCTTCATTGCTTCACCGTCAGCTAGTCCTCTTCGTCTTCCCTGACTCCGTACTCCTCCCTGAGCTGCTCCACCGCATCCCTTGAAACCTGGGGTTTAACTGGTTTTTTCTCCTCTTCCCTCTTCCTTTTACGTTTCCCCAGGAATATGATGATGAATATGGCGGCTGCGGCCGCTAGTGTGAGGATGATGGCCGTTATGATAACCTCCATACTTACCACTGGAGCCTCTGTACCTGAACCAGGTCCCATCTTGACACCTCAATTTTATATGAATAATAGCACAATATATACATTACATGATAATGAAGGATCTGAGGGGTCAGGGCGGTGCTGAGTACATACTTCTTTTTGGAGCCATCATAGTAATAGCCATCGCAGCCCTCTACATATACGTATCCTACTTCAGGATCTCCGGTGATGAGGCAGTGGATGTCACCCTTACCATCACGAATACGGGTCCATCAAAGAGCGTCTTCATATATGAGGCCAACAACACCACAGGCGGCGGTAGCAGGCATATATCGTCAGGGGACCCTGGTAACAGGTTCTTCCTGCTCCAGCCAGGTGACAGCAGGACCTTCAGCCTTGGCCGGATGAGCGCGGGAACATCCTTCACCATCGAGGGGGGTGTGGGTGACCCCCGGCGGGGTGCAGATGACCTCAAGGGTATAGGTCAGAGGGGCCTCTGGACCCTCAGGATAGGCAACCAGACCTACTCATGGACCATAAACGGTCCCTTCGACTACAGAAAGAATCCTACAGGCAGCGTTCTCATGTCTTTCTCAATAAGCGGCGGTAATGGTGCCCCATTCAGGTTCAGCGCCGACCAGGCCCGGGTCAGGGGTAACGTCTCAGGGGGATGAATCATGGGTAAACTCAGGAGGGCAACCTTTGGAGCCGGATGCTTCTGGGGTGTTGAGGATGCCTTAAGAAGGATAGATGGAGTTGTATCCACAAGGGTTGGTTACATGGGGGGTCACATGGAAGATCCGACCTATGAGGATGTCTGCACCGGCCTCACGGGCCATGCAGAGGTTGTTGAGGTAACCTTCGACCCGGATATTGTAAGCTACAGCCAGCTCCTTGATGTTTTCTGGAGCATCCATGACCCCACCAGCCTCAACAGGCAGGGCCCTGATGTTGGTGAGCAGTACCGTTCCGTCATATTCTACCATGATGATGAGCAGAGGAGGCTGGCCCTGAGGTCAAGGGATGAACTTGAAAGGTCCGGGAGGTTCAGCAGGGAGATAGTCACGGCCATTGAACCTGCAGGGACCTTCTATGAGGCAGAGGAGTACCATCAGCAGTACCTTGAGAAGAACCCCGGGAGGAGATGCTACCTAAGAAGAATGTTTTAAGGACAGGATTTCATCTGGAAATGCATGAGAACATCTTTATGGTTGACTTGATATTAAGGTGTGTTTATGATGAAGATAGAAGGTGATGCTGCCCTTGTCCTCGGTGGTGAGGCAGGGCAGGGCATCCAGACGGTTGAGGCCCTCCTGATAAGGGCCTTCAAGGCCACGGGTTACCATATATTCTCCTCAAAGGAGTACATGTCCCGTGTCAGGGGAGGTGAGAACTCAACCCTTATAAGGGTCTCATCCAGGCCCGTGAGGGCCTACACAGAAAGGATCGATGTGCTTTTTGCACTGAGCAGGGGCGCCGTGGAGCACCTCAGGGACCGTATAGGGGACACCCTGATAGTTACAGATGAGGGGTACGGGATTGAAGGGGCCGTGGCCCTCCCCATAATCTTAAGGGCAGAGGAACTTGGCGGACCCATATTTGCCAATGTGATAGCTGCAGGGGCCGCCGCGAGCCTCTTCCAGGTGAAGCAGGAAGTCTTTGATGATGCCGTAAGGGCCCTCTTTGAACGCAAGGGCCCTGAAATCCTCAGGAAGGACCTTGAGGCTGGTGGGATCGGCTATGAACTTGGAGAGAAACTCAAAGAACACCTCCATGTCATGGTTGAACCCGACCCGGGTGTCAGGGACCATATCCTGCTGAACGGCACCGAGGCCACGGGTATCGGGTGCATTGCAGGGGGATGCCGGTTCATGTCATCCTATCCCATGACACCCTCAACACCCCTCCAGGTCTTCATATCAGAGAATGCTGATGAATTCAACATGGTCTTTGAGCAGGCGGAGGATGAGATTGCAGCCATAAACATGTGCCTCGGCGCATCCTATGCCGGTGCAAGGTCCCTTGTTGCAACATCAGGCAGTGGATTCGCCCTCATGGAGGAGGCTGTTGGACTGGCAAGGATGATTGAGACACCTGTGGTTATCTATATAGGTCAGCGCCCGGGACCCGCCGTGGGGCTGCCCACAAGGACCGCCCAGGAGGACCTTAACCTTGCACTCTATTCCGGTCCGGGGGAATTTCCAAGGGCCATATTCGCCCCTGGGAGGCTTGAGGACGCGCCAGGGATAGCCGCCCATGCCTTTAACCTTGCAGACAGGTACCAGGTCCCTGTCTTCATCCTCTCGGATCAGTACTTCGCTGACCTCTACTACAACATCCCTGAACTTGATGTTGATGCTGAAGTAGAGGAGCACATCACCGAAACAGGCCCTGACTACAGGAGGTTTGAATTCACAGAAACCGGAATCTCCCCCAGGGGTGTTCCGGGTTATGGTAGGGGCCTTGTCCGTGTGGACTCGGATGAACATGATGAGGATGGCTTCATAACCGAGGACCCTGAGGTGCGGAGGAGGATGGTTGAGAAGAGGAACATGCGCCTTGACATGCTCAGGGAGGAGGCGCTGCCACCCGAGGTCTACGGTGACGACTCCTCTGCACTGATATGCTGGGGTTCAAATTACTGGCCGGTGAGGGAGGCCATTGAGGAATCAGATGCCGAGGTGAGCATGGTTCACTTCAGCCAGGTCTACCCCATCCCGGACGACGTCCTTGAACTCCTTGAGTCCTTTGACAGGACCGTTGTGGTTGAGAACAACTACAGGGGACAGTTCGCTGACCTCCTTAAACTTGAACTCGGATTTGAGGTCCATGAAAGATTCAACAAGTACAACGGGATGCCCTTCAGTGTCGAAGAGATAAAGGGCCTCCTGGAGGAGGTGGGAGAATGAAACCCGAGGACTATGATGTTGAAGCCGACGTGGCATGGTGCCCTGGATGCGGTAATTTCCCGATCCTGAGGAGCCTGAAGATGGCCCTTGCAGAGCTTGATATTCCACCCGAGGGGCTGGTCCTTGTCTCGGGTATAGGTCAGGCAGGGAAGCTGCCCCAGTACTTAAGGTGTAACTACTTCAACGGTCTCCATGGCCGTTCCCTCCCTGCAGCGGTGGCCATAAAGGCTGTTAACCCTGAACTCACGGTCATCGATGTCAGCGGGGATGGGTGCATGTACGGTGAGGGCGGTAACCACTTCATTCACAACATCCGGAGAAACCCTGACATCACCAACATAGTCCATGATAACATGGTCTACGGCCTCACGAAGGGCCAGGCATCGCCAACAAGTCAGCCAGGCCTTAAAACTCCTGTACAGGTCCATGGGGTTTTTGAGAAGCCATTCAATCCCCTGGCAGTTGCCATTTCACTGGGGGCCACCTTTGTTGCCAGGGCCTTTGCCGGTGATGTTGAGAAGACCAGGGACATCCTTGTTGAGGCAATAGGGCATCATGGCTATTCACTGGTTGACATCTTCCAGCCATGCGTAACCTTCAACAGGGTCAACACCTTCCAGTGGTTCCGTGAGCACACCTACTACACTGACCATGATACTTCAGACCGGATGCTCGCCCTTGAGAAGTCCCTTGAGGGTTATGATTCAGGGAAGTTCCCCCTGGGGATCATATACCGTTCTGAGGGTGGTCAGAGCTTTGAGGAGAACCTGAGTGTATATCGGGATGATTCTGAACCCCTCTGGAAGAGGCGCCATGACCCGGATAAACTGAAGGCCCTTGTAGAATCAAAGAGAAAGCTTTAACCTGTAATTTAATTGACGGTGTATTTGAGGAGAAGATGTGATGGAGAAGATCAGGATCTACATAACCGAGGGTGAGATAGAGGACTATGAAATCTTCCTTGAGAAGCTTAACCGGTCAGGGATTGAATGGGAGAAGACAGGGCCAGGGGATGCGGATGTGGTCATCATACTTGCCGGCCTCTGGAGGGACCACCTGGATGAAATCAGGGCCGTCCTTGATGATGCTGTGAGGTCCTCAAGGCCCGTGATAACCGTAAGGCCCTATGGCCTTGAAAATGTCCCCCCTGAACTTGAGGAGAAGAGTGACGAGATCGTTGGCTGGAACCCCTACTGTATTGCAGATGCACTGGAAGACTCAATACAACAGAAAAGAACTCCCAACTAACCAAACCTACCCCAGACGCACAGGACTCAATACAACAGAAAAGAACTCCCAACTAACCAACCTACACCAGACGCACCAGGACTCAATACAAAGAAGTTCCAGGTTACAGATGCAGAATAGATCTACGCGGGATATAAAAGAATTTTAAAAAAATAAAAAGGATGGCTTAAATGATTAAGCCGATGATTTAACCACAAACATGCCGGGTTTGCTGCTTGTAGGCCAGTATATCTTGTTGTAGCCACTGTAGCTGTAGTCCACCCATCTACCGTTCCTGTACACCTGTACAGTACGGTGCCTTGGTGACATGCTCGTGGCGTACTGTATTATACGGACCTTCTCACCGGATGCTGTGAGTTTCTTATACAGATATTCGCTCATAGCCCAGCAATCCCCTATACTGGAATAGCGGTATGTGCTGGTGCTGTAGGCAGCCCGCACCCTCTTCTTCTTATAGTACCTACTTGAGTACTTTTTCCTTACACTGGTACGGTAAGTTGCCCTGACCTTTTTCCGGTAGGTCTTCTTGTATTTCTTATACTTTGTTTTCTTGTAGGTGGCCTCAACCTTAACAGGTTCGACCTTCACGTTTCCGTTTCCATTAGCAATTTTTGCGTTTTCGGTTTCGATATTTGTTGCATCGGCAATGGGCACTGAACCCACTGCAAACATCAGTGCAAAGAGCACTGACACTGTCTTGAATCGCGTAATTCTATCGCCTCCATGTCCAATATTAACCCTAAGGTCGCTAAGGACACTGAGTCAACTGTTACATCATCATAGTATATAAAGCTTTCTATAAAATAAAAGCTCTTAGAGCTCCTTTAATCGAAAAAGGCGTTCAGAATCCTCATTTAACATTCATGCGGTGATTGAGGATCCCCATGGCTCTTTTTGAATAAAGGACCGTCATCCGAATCCCTTTTTATCTGCAGAGGCATTATATAAAAAAGATGCAGAAGCAACCAGAATGTGAAACAGGATATGGAAAGGTAACCAGCTGCCTTATCTGGACCGGAAAAGAAATTAAAGGAATTAAAAGCTATAAAGGGACATCCTGATGGCTCAAAGATTTTTAAAGGGATAAGAAAGTCTGAATCCCCATTGAAATTATTTTAAGACTTTAAAAAGGGGTGAGGGACAAGAGGGAGGATGTGGAAACCCTAGAGAACCTCCTCTATCCTTGAAACACCTGATTCCTTGTTCACCCTGTATATATGGTCAGCAAGGTTTTCAAGCTCCTCTTCATGGGATACGATGATTATCTGGGGTGAATCAAGCTCATCAAAGATGTCCTTGAGCTTGTATAGCTGTTCCTTGCTGAATCCATCGGTTGGCTCGTCAAGTATCAGTATATCCGACTTCAGTGTTGTTGAAAGGCCCTGAACGACCTTGTTCAGTGCAAGGCGGTAGGCGAGGGCAACGCTTGTCCTCTCACCACCACTGAGGTACCTGAGGTCCTGTTCATAGCCGTCCTGTTCAACCACCGGGGTGAAGTCCTCATCGATCCTCACCGACTTGTCAGGGTCATCAACCAGCATCCCGAACCACTTCCTGAAGTGGCTGTCGAACTCTTGGTTGATCCATGCAAGGACATGCCTTTCAATATCATCAAGGGCTGGTATGAAGTACTCGGCAAGCCACTTCACGTAGTCATCCAGTTCATCAGCCCTCTTCAGGTAGCCCCCCTTGGCCTCCACCACCCCTCTGAGGTCCTCTATACGGTTTTTCTTTTCCCTGATTGAACCCTTTATCTCCCCGAGGCGGGAAATTACACTGTTATATGACTCCTTTTTTTCCTTTATCACGGATTCAAGCCGCTCTATGGCGGATTCAACTTCATCATGGGATGATATGATCTCCTGAAGCCCTGCGATTTCAAGTTTCCTCTCTTCAACCTCCCTTTTCTTCAGTTCAATCTCTTCAAGGTTTTTCCTGTACTCCCTGCTGGTTTCAGGGTTCAGTTCCCTGATCCTCCCCTCCATCTCCGAGATCTTCCCCTCGATACCCGAGATCCTGCCTGAAACCTCCTTCTCCCCTTCAAGTGCAGCATCAAGTTTCTCTTTAAGTTCATTCATCCTGGATGCTGTATCCCCGAGTTCCTCCAGAATCTTCCTGTTCTCACTTATCTGATCTTCAATATCCTTTATTCTGACCTCGAGTTCCTTAAGATCATCCTTCCTTTTTCTGAGCGCCTCCTCTTCTTCCCTCAGGGTTCTCATCCGGTCCCTGAGTCTGTCCTCAATAACCCTGAACCTTCTTATATCATCAAGTAGTTTTTCCTGACATCCTTTTTCAGCCTCAAGTTCCTCAAGCTCCCCCTTAATCTCCCTGATCCTCCCGGCTGTTGAGGCCATCTTCTCCTCCACCTCCGCCGGGTCAACCTCCCTGTCACAGGTGGGGCATATGCTGCTGCTCCTTATGTTAGCGTAGTCCTCAAGTTTTCCCTCCAGCCTCGCCCTTTCATTCTCCCTTTCACGGAGGGTGTCGTTGAGTTTCCTGATCTTCTCATTGACCTCCTCCTCTGTGGCTGATGGCTTATCCATTGATGATTCAAGTTCCAGGATCTCGGAATTAAGCTTCCCTATTTTTTCTTCAAGTACCCTGATCTCAGAATTGAGCCTCCTGCAGTCCCCTGTCTTCTCATTCAAAGCTGCCTCAAGGTGCCTGAGTTCAAGGCCCGCCCTCCTAAACCTTTCATAGTCATCGGTGAGAGTCTCCATATCATTCTGGAGGGCATCTATCTCATCCCTGAAGCCTTTAAGTTTCTCCGATAAGTTATCCCTTTTATTCCTGCAGTTTTGGATCTCCTGAAGGGTCCTGCTGTACTCCTTCTCCAGGTTTTTATTCCTTTCCCTCAGGGAGTCCACTGCCCTGTTTATAGCGTTTATCTCCCTTTCAAGGAAATCCCTTCTGGCCATCGCATCTTCAATCCGCTTTTTCTTATCCTTAAGAGCTTCAAATTCCCCTTCAAGACCCTCGAGTTCAGATTCAAGGGCCTCTGCTCTGGATTCAATTTCCGCCTTCTCCCCTAGGAGACCTTCCCTTTCTTCCCTGAGCTTCTTCAGTTTTTCCCTGTCATCTTCAAGGCCTGAAGCCCTGTCCCTGAATCTCTCAGAGAGTCTTTCTATCCTTCTCTGGATCAACCTGGCGTTTTCTCCTGCCACACTGTACTCCTCAATACCGAAGGCCTTCCGGAGCCTCTCAAGGCGGTCTTTGGGTTTCATCTCTATTATGGTCTTCATTTCCTCCTGGGGTGTGAAGACCGCGTAGCGGTAGATGTAGCTCTTTGCACGGGGGTTTGATGGTTCATTGTACCTCAGGATCTCAAGAACGGCCTCCTTCATCTCATTTGCAGAAAGTTTCCTCCTCCCCCTGGAGGTCTCAAGGTAGATGTTCTGCTGCTGTATTGTGTTTGAGGCCCTTTTAAGTTCCCTGTAGACTGTGTAGGACTCATCATCCACCCTGAATCTGAGTTTGACCGACCCTGAATTCGCATCGGTCCTCAGTAGACTCGCCCCCTTCTGGTCCCCGAGGCCGAATAATGCGAATTCTATTGCAAGGAGTATGGTTGATTTCCCTGATCCTATGTCCCCCTCAAAGAGGGTCACTCCCTCCCTGAAGTCCACCGACTCTGATGTGTAACTCCTTATGTTGCGGAGTTCAAGTGACTCGATTATCAGGCCCCGTCACCCCCTTCCATCTCGAGTCCAAGGACCTCAAGGGCGTCCTCAACCATCCTCCGCTCATAGTCCTCCCTGGTTTCACCCTCCCTCCTCTCATTCCTGATCCTTTTAAGGAGTTCGGATGCCATTTTAAGGCCTGCTGCTGATTTCAGTTCCATGTTCTTCACCCCGAGGCCTGCAAGTTTTTCTCTGAGTATCTTCTCCTCTATCCTTGGTATTTCGGTCTCTGAGACCCTTACCTTCTCTATTTCAGGGGGTCTTATTCCGTGTCTGTTTATGTTAACAGTGATGGCTCCCCTCTCCCTGAGGATCCTCCTTATAACCCCGGAGTCTATCTCTGAGGTCTTCCCTGAACTGAGACCTCCCCTGATCCTGAGCATGACCACCCTTTCCCTGACGTCATGTTCGGCTATAGCTGACTCTATCTTCCTCATGGCCTCACGGGCAGTTATTCCATCAACATCAACCTCGATGTACTCGAATCCCGCAGGCATTATCTCCCTGAATTCAAGGCCCCTGATGGTTTCACTGAAATCAACAAGGTAGTATCCCCTCACCTCACCCCGGGCCGTGTCCTCAAGGTCCCTTGCATAGGATCCGAAGAGGGCCCCGGGGAACACCATGCAGCCGTAGCCGTCCTCATGGTGGGTGCTTCTTCTGTGCACGTGTCCACCGGCATAGTAGTCGAAGCCCCTGGGGAAGAGGTTGAGGTCTATGGACTCCACATCTGCAAGTTCCTCGGTCTTGAACTGGGTTATGGCGCTGTGGAAGACGAATATCTTGAATCCGTCCTCTGCCTCAAGTGCTTCACGGTCAAGCATCATGTAGTAGTCCTTCTCAAGGTTCCTTGACCTTCCTGAGAGCCCGGTGATCCTTGCACCTGTGGCCTCATCCTCGGTGAATTCAAGTCCAAGCCTCCTCCCCGGGACCGGCCTCACAACGTTCTCTATTAAACCCGCGCTTTCAAGGATGTCTATCATTGATGTGTGGGATGGGCTGTAGTCGTGGCTCCCGTAGTTGACGTATACCGGGATGCCCTCATCCCTGACCCTTCTCAGTTCCCTGGTGGCCATCTTCACCGTCTTCATGTTGGGGAGGTTTGAGTGGAAGAGGTCCCCTGCTATTATCATGAAGTCAATATCATTGTTCAGCGCATCATCTATCGCCATCCTGAATGCCCTTCCCTCCAGTTCCTGGAGGAGGGGCTGTTTCTGTGCTCCGAGATGGCAGTCAGAGAGGTGGGCGAATCTGTACATCAGTCAGCCTCCTTTCAGCTGAAACATGCCTTCCATTAAGGGTATTCCCTGCATCCATCAGGTCCCCTCCTTCTAAATTCAACCGGAACATCATTGAACTCCTACCCCTGCTGCACCTATACAAATTCAAGTGGTGGTTCATCTTCACACTTCTTCTCTGATTCTATGAACTCCTCAAAGAGTGGTATCTTGACCGGGACAGCGAACTTCGTGAATATGCTGCTCACTATGGCTTCACCCTTATCAAGGCTTGCTATGGTCCTGTTATCATCTGAGAGGTCCTGGGAGGCGCTTGCAATTATCTCAGCCCTCTCCTGGGCCATCTCATTCCCCAGGATTATCTTGGTGTTCATGTTGGCCAGTATGGTCCTGGGGATGAGGCTCACGAGCTGTGTGATGGCCACAAGTCCTATGTTGAATTTACGGCCCTCCCTGGCTATGGTGCTGTAGATGTTGTGTCCCTGGTTCTCGATGACCTCCTTTCCAAGGACGCGGGGGGCCTCCTCTATAACTATGCCTATGACCGGTTTGCGCCTGAGCCTGTCCTCGGCCTTGTATCGCTGGTACCTCCTGAAGATGGCCCCTGCTATGATGCTTCCAACGAGGATCTCTGCTTCACCCATGAGCCGGGATGTGTCAATGATGACGGTTTTACCATCCTCAAGGTGGCCTATGATATCCCTTATTGTGGATTCACCCCCTGATTCCCTGAAGACCCCTCCCCTGGATTTGAGTTCACCGTCCTCCATGTAGACGCCAAGTATGTTGTCGAACTTCCTCTTGAGAACACGGAGGGTTGAATGGTGGACGTTCATTATCTCATCTGACCTGACGATTCCCGCTATCCATTCATCGCCGAATCTGTTACGTGCCGCCCTTATGGCCTCTTCCTGGGGGCCTGAGAAATCTATGATCCCGTCGAAGTGTTCCGGTCTCAGGGATTTCAGGTTTATTATGAGGGTGTTGCCGCCCACCGGGGCGTCAGGGGAGTAGTACTCTATCCTTTCACCGGCTGCCGGGTGGCTGCTGAGTCCCTCATCGTTCCTCCCGTAGTACTCGTCGTGGGGGTCCAGGACGAGCATGCCCACGCTGTCCATCTCCAGGAGGCTCCAGAGCATGACCTTCACAAGGTTGCTCTTACCCCTCCCTGTTGTTGCGGGGATGAGGATGTGGTGGGTTATTGCGCTTTCCGCATCAAGGTGTACCGGTGTTTCAAGGACCTTGGACCCGCTCCTCACGTTACCCAGGTAGATGGGCCTTTGAGGTCTTTCAAGGAATTCAAGGTCCCCTTCATGTATCCTGCGGACCGACCTGAAGAATCCTGGTAGTAGCTTGGGGAGTACTGGCCCCTCATCCTTTACATGGAGTATGGGGCGGGCCTCGGCGATGATGTAGTTCCTGAGTTCAGGTTCAAGGAACTCCACCTCACCCCCCTGTCCTTCAAGTTCAAGGCCCGATGCCAGTTCACGCATCCCCATGGGTATCTGTGACCTGTACTTGAGCTCCTTAACCTGGAGTATTATCCTGCCATCATCCTCGGCAACCAGGAGGTCGCCGATCTCAATCCGGGAGCCTGTCTTCTCCCTTATCAGTATTGTGGCTGTTTCACCACCGATTATCTGCCCTGCAGCTTCCATCAGTATTCACCTGCATACCTGTTGAGTTCATCATGGAAATCAAGGCTCATGGCCTCATACACCACGTCTTTGAGGATTTCTCTTTCCGGGACCTCCGCCAGGACCCTTCTCCTGTAGATCTCTATCTCATCACGGGAGACCCGCGCCCTCATATCCACGTCCACCAGGCCGTAGGGGTAGCCCGGGAAGCATGCGTCTGCAGAGTTCCTGAGGAGTCCCGATGCCACCCTGACGGGTGATTCCTCAGTTTCCTCTCCAAGGATGTCGAGGCGGAATATCCGGCCGGTCGGGTTGAGCTTCACCGCCGTTATGACTGTTGGGCGGTCAGTCCTGACGGCAACCGGACTGTAGCACCATCTTTCACCGGCACCGTATCTCTCTGCAAGTTTCCTCAGTGTTCCAAGGAGTGATGCTGAGGTTGTGGTGTAGAGGCTGCATGTCTTTGAGAAGCCTGCAACGTCCACACCCCTCCTCTCACCCTCCTCCATGAGCTCATGTATGTAGGGGTTCTCATTCTCAAAGGATGCCTGGAGGGAACCATCGGTTACGAGTATGTCCCCCTCACCGAGTTCCCCCATGAGTTCCAGGGCCATTGTCCATTCAGCGAAACGCCTGGGGAGTCCCTGGATGTTTGAGGGGTCCATCCCCTCCACCATAGAGATGTCTATGTGCAGCCTGTCCCCATGAGGGAGCATTTCCCTGTATGACGGGTCGAGGGGGTATAACCTGAAGGTGTACCTGTCCTTCTCTGCATCAAGCATCATGAGTGAGAGGAACTCGAGCCTTGAGGGTAGTTCCATGTTCTCGCGCCTTTCTCCCCTGAAGAGGCCCGCTGCGACCCTGTTAAGCTGCACAGAGAATGATGGTCCGCTTATTATGGGGCTGTTTCCACCATCTATGAATCCAAGGAGCGGAACCTCATCCGGCACCCTGAGGGGCCTGAAGTTTTCCCTCCTGAACTCATGGACCTCGTATCTGCCGGACCTGAATACCGGCATTCCGGTTTCACATCTGACCGCACCCTTCAGGGACCCTGCAATTTCTTCCAGAACATCCAATGAAAAATCCTCCACTGTAAACCTTTAACGTAGAATAAGAAAGAAATAGTATAAATAATTTGTGATTTTATTCCTCGGGTTCGATGATAACCGCGGTGCCGTATGCAAGGATCTCCTGCATGATATCGGAGATTGAGTCAGAGTCAAAGCGCACGCTTATAACAGCATTGGCGCCCAGTTCCCTTGCATGGTCCATCATACGGTCAAGGGCCTCCTGGCGGGAGTGCTCCATCATCTGAACGTACTCCTTGATCTCACCACCCACAATCGACCTTAGACCAGCCCCTATCTGACCTCCAAGGCCCCTGCTCCTCACTGTAAGGCCATAGACAAATCCAAGGACCTCAACGGCCCTGTAACCCGGGACGTAGTTGCTTGTTACATATATTATGTCCCCGTGTTCATGGACCGCCGGGGTTGGGGTCCTCTCCTCAAGCCTTGTACCGCACTCATCACAGAAGTTTGACCTTGAATCATACTCCCTGCCACAGTTGGGGCAGAACTTCTCTGATGCAGCTACCGTTTCTCTCCTGACAGTCCCGCCCTTCTTCTCGGCGAGTCTCCTCTTCATCTCCTCACTCGTAACCATATAAACACCGGTTCTATCTCTATTACTTCATGGATAAATAGGTTACATGACAGTGTATTTCTCTGGAAAACCCGAAGAACACCGCTGAGAACCCATACATAAATAGGTTACATGACAGTGTATTTCTGGTATTAATATCTCTTATCCATCTATTAAAATTGCTTATTTCTGTAAAATAGTGGGTGTAATAACCCCTTCTAAAGGGGGACATAGTAGGACATGAGAATCCGCTGCCAGTTCATTGCCTTGTAAAAAGATGACCATATCTATTCATGAGACTTTAAATCAAATATGAAAATAGGATTCAACATAATCCAACCCTACAAATCAGTATAGCTGAAATGACTCACAGATCAGATGGATGATTATATGATGAGTGAAGGTCTTAGAAGGGAGCTCACATTCTTTGATGCTGTGAGCCTCGTCATCGGAACCATTGTGGGCGCGGACATCTACATAGTTGCAGCCTACGGTGCAGGAAGCCTTGGACCAGCATCCATACTCTCATGGATAATTGCAGGGCTCATGGCAATGATCCTCGCCCTTGTATTCTCAGAGGCATCGGCCATAATGCCAAGGACAGGGGGCCCCTACTCCTATGCAAGGGAGGCCCTGGGAGAATTCGCGGGTTTTATAACCGGTTGGTCCCTCTGGGTATCATCATGGATCGCCATAGCCGTCTTCCCTGTGGCCTTCATCTACTACCTCTCCCAGTTCATCGGCCTCAGCCCAGCTGCAGAGGCCCTGATCAAGGTCATCTTCATCCTGTCACTGACGGCCATAAACATTTCAGGTGTGGGGAGGGCAGGTAAGGTCAATGACGTCCTCACGGTCCTGAAGGTAGCCCCCCTGATCCTGCTGGTTGTCACTGGCATCCTGAGATTCATATGGGACCCATCCGGTCTTCTATCCGGTTACACTCCCTTCGCACCCATGGGCCTCGGTGCCCTGGGCAGCGTGACGGTCCTGGTCTTCTGGGCCTATGTGGGCTTTGAACTTGTAACGGTCCCTGCCGGTGAGGTTAAGAATCCCGGGAGGACCATACCCCTTGCAATAATCATTGGGATGGTCTTCGTGATGGTCTTCTATCTCCTGACAAATTTCGTGATACTTGGACTCGTCCCCTGGGGGGTCCTTGCATCCTCCCCTGCACCGCTCACACTTGCAGGTTACAGTGCCCTGGGGGGTGCGGGTGCGCTTATACTGACCCTGGGTGCCCTCATATCCATCGCGGGCTCTGAGGAGGCCGGTATGCTCACAACCGCCAGGCTTCTGCATGTCATGTCCCTTGACGGGTTCCTCCCGGGGTGGCTGTCACGGATACATCCACGCTTCAGGACCCCGCACCTGAGCATACTGGTCCAGAACCTGACGGCGCTCGTAGCCGCCCTAACAGGAACCGCGGCGGGTCTTATTGAACTCTCTGTCCTTACACTGCTCCTTGCCTACATGTCAACCTGTGTTTCACTCATGGTGCTCAGGAGGAGGCGCTCCCGGGATGCCGGGGTGCCCCTGAAGAGCATCCTCGGTGTCCTGATATGCCTGTATCTACTTGCAAATACGGGTACAGGCACCATACTTGCAGGCTCCCTCCTTATAGCCTCAGGGGTGCCTGTCTACCTCAGGTACAGGAGAAGGAATCAGAACTTATAGGCCCAGAAGTCATGCTCATGGATGAATTACCCTTTTAACGTGAATCAATGCTCACCCCATGACGTTTTACTAGTGGGTGTTGGTTGGATACTATTTAAGGTGAAACAGTGATCACCCCATGATTCCCCCTGGAGGTCAGCAGCTACCCTGAATCCCCATGGTGCCTTGTCTTCGCCCATCGCCTCTCATGCCTCCTTATCATGTAGATGAAGGCCATTATAAACAGTGGTATGAGGTAGAGGCAGTAGGCCCAGTACTCCAGTGAGAGTAAAAGGCTCCTGGGGACGCTGTATCCATCACGGAGTATCCCAGCCATGGTCAGGGGGAAGAAGGCCACCGTTGAGAGCAGGCCTATTATGAGGGGTGCCTCGAACCGGAAGAGGTATATCTGTGCCGCGTTGAGGATGAACACTATGTATCCCAGCATCACAAAGCCTATGAAGAGCATGCCGAAGAGGTAGAAGATTGAGTCAAGCTTCCTGTGGAGGGGGATGGGGGCGTCTATCATGGGTGCAAGGTAAACAAAGAGTGTTTCAAGGTTCCCAGTGAGCCACCTGACCCTCTGCCTGAAAAACGCGTCCCAGTGAGGGACCGCCTCCTGCCATACAGCTGCCTCAGGACAGTACCTTATATTATAGCCCTCAAGCATCAGCTTTATGCTCATGTTAAGGTCCTCGGTTATCGCATACCCGTCCCAGCCCCCTATGGACTCGATGGCCTTCCTCTTCACCAGCTGACCGTTACCCCCAAGGAAGGCAGGGACACCCATCCTCATCCTTGACTCCAGTATGAGGTTACCGAAGACCGCGAATTCTATGTGCTGCATCATGGTGAGGAGGTTCCTCCCGCGGTTATACATCTTAACCCTTGACTGGACACCTGCAACGTCCTCCCCCTCAAGGTAGGGGACCGTCCTCTCAAGGAAGTCCGGTTCAACCCTTGCATCTGCATCAAAGACCGCCACGACATCACCCGATGCCACCGTAAGGGCATCGTTAAGGGCGTAACCCTTACCCGTGAAGGCAAAGGGGGGCTTCCTTGTTACGACATGGAGGTGGCTGAGGGACCCTGCAAGTTCCCTGAGGATCTCACCGGTCCTGTCCAGGGAGGCGTCATCAACGACGATTATTTCATAGTTCCGCTCCCCATCCTTCATGTAGTCAAGGGATGATAGGGTCTCCACGCAGCTTTTTATGGTGTTCTCCTCGTCATGTGCCGGGACAACTATGCTGACCATGGGCCTCTCATGGTCCTCCGGGGGCTTCCATCGGGGTCCGATGCTCATGAAGAGGTGGATGAAACTGTACACCACGGGTATGAAGAGGAGGTACATGAGCCAGGTCATGCTCCCGGTTATGAACCCGTAAAGGGCCAGGGATATCAGGACCGAGGATACAAAGAAGACACCGGTCTTCTCGATTTTAAGTTCCTCCTCCTTGGTGCTTATGATCTCATGAATCCTTTCCATTTCATGGAGTCGTTCACTGAATGCCTCCAGGGTGACCTCTATCTCTGCCTGGAGCTGTTCCCTGCTGAATGGTTTCAGGAGGTAACCGTAGGGTTCGCTTTCAAGTATCCTTGAGAGTGTTTCATCATCGGAGTAGGCTGTCAGGTAGACCACCGGGATCCTGTAGCGGCCCTGTATCATCCTGGCGGCTTCAATACCATCCATTTCACCACGAAGATAGACATCCATGAGGACAAGGTCCGGTTTCAGTTCCCCGGCAGCCTCCACAGCGCCTTCACCAGTATCCTCAACCCCGGAGACCCTGTAGCCCAGTCCTTCAAGCTTCTCCTTGAGGTCGGCTGCGATTATGGCCTCATCCTCCACCACAAGTATCTCCGGGACCCTCCTGTCCCTCTCATCAATCAGTGGCGGCTTCTTCCCCAGGCCCCTTAAATCTGCCTCGTGCCTCCTGAGGGCTGTTTTAACGGTCACATTCAGGGAGTTGTCATCATAGGGCTTCAGGAGGTAACCGTAGGCACCTGCACGCCTTGCCCTCCCTAGGGTTTCAGGGTCGGAGTATGCTGTGAGGAACACCACGGGCACCTTAAGGTCCCTTATCCTCTCAGCAACCTCAATACCGTCCATCTCCCCCTGCAGGACTATGTCCATCATCACAAGGTCGGGCCTGGTCTCGGCTATCTTCATGACAGCCTCCCTGCCCGAAGATGCTGTTCCTGCAACACTGTAGCCAAGGGCCTCTAGCCTTGATCTGAGATCAAGGGCGACCAGGGCCTCATCCTCAACTATAAATATGGTCTTCAAGTTTCACTCCACCCGCTTATCCCCATTTTAAGGATCAATCATCAAGGATAACCACCTGCTAGATTTCAAGCCACCTCTTAAGTCCCCTGAAGCTGAGGGTGTTTATCACATCATCAGAGGTGGCCCATCCGCGCCTTGCAGTCAGCACCCCCCACCTGATGTTTTCAAGGCCTCCCCTTGAGTGGGCGTCACTGTTTATTGCAAGTTTACAGCCGGCCTCTATGGCCATCCTGATGTGTGTGTCCCGCAGGTCCAGTCTGAGGGGGTTTGAGTTCACCTCAAGGGCCACCCCTGCCTCGGCCGCCCTTTCGGTAACCCTTTCAATGTCAACCACCGGCTCCCGGGTCCCCAGCACACGTCCCGTGGGGTGTCCTATTATATCAACCACGTCATGGTCCATGGCCCCCAGGAGCCTCTCGGTAACATTGAAGCCGTCGTGCACGCTTGCAACCACAAGGTCAAAGTCTTCAAGGACGTCCCCGGGGACTTCAAGGCTGCCATCGGCAAGTATGCTGACCTCAACACCCGCCAGGACAGGGATCTCATCCACCCCTTCAATGGACCTCAAGTAGGAGTCAGGGTCAGATATGTAGCGTGCATGGTCCGTTACAGCTATGTACTCCCTTCCAAGGGTTTCTGCATAGGATGCAAGGTCGGCTATGGAGTCGATTCCGTCGCTGTGGAGGCTGTGCATATGGAGATCCCCCCTGACATCCTCGGAGGATACCAGTTCAGGGAGCCTTCCATCCCTGGCGGCCTCTATCTCTCCACGGTTCTCCCTGAGCTCCGGTTCAATGTAGGTGAGTCCCAGGGCCTCCAGGACCTCCTCCTCGGTCCTCCCGGCCACCCTCTCATCGCCCCTGAAGAGGCCGTATTCACTGAGCTTCATCCCCATGGACTGGGCTATCCTGCGCAGTTCAACATTGAACTCCCATGAACCCGTGAAGTACAGGAGGGCCGAGCCGAAGACCCCATCATCAAATACTCGGAGGTCACAGTCCAGGTCCTCCACAAGGCGGACGGTGGACTTCCTCGGCCCCCTGACAACAACCTCCCTGACGGTCTCCATGGATGTGAAGTAATCCATGACCACCTCAGGGTCCCTGGCGGTTACAAGGATATCAATGTCCCCTACGGTTTCCCTTCCACGCCTTATGGAACCTGCAACCTCAACCCTCTGGACACCCTCCAGGTCCATTATCTCGGACTTTATCCTCTGGGCCAGGGGCACTATGTAGGCCAGGGGCTTCCTTGTTATCCTGCTTCTTGCAAGTTCTATGTTCCTGAGTATGGCCTTCTCCTTCTTCTCACCCATACCCCTGAGGCGTCTTATCCTGTGCCTTTTTGCCTGGTATTCAAGGTCGTCAAGGGTCTTTATCCCGAGTTCCTCATAGAGGAGCTTCACGGTCCTCGGACCCACACCCTCAACCGAGAGCAGGGCGTCGAAGTCAACAGGGTACTCCTCCATGAGCTCATGCAGTATGTGGAGGGAACCGGTGTCAAGTATCTCCCTGATCTTGGATGCGATGTTCCTGCCCACCCCGGGGAGTTCCTGGAGTCTGTCCTGGGCTGCGACTTCCTCTATGTCCTCACCGAGTAATTCTATGGTCCTTGCAGCTCGCCTGTAGGCCTTTGAGCGGAACTCATCCCCCTTGAGGTCCATGAAGTCGGCGACCCTGTTAAGTATCTGGGCAACAAGCCTGTTTTTCATATTATTAATTATGTCCCCATGCATATATCAGTTGTTCATCGGGTACCGCTTATTTTACGGTTACAAATACAAGTAACTTCACTACCTGAAGGGTGAACCAGTCTTTTGTGGTTACAAATACAAGTAACTTCATTACCTGAAGGGTGAACAGGCCTTGAAGAGTCCCTGAAAGCATCTCATCATCCATTTTCATGACTCCCCCTGCCAGAATCATGACATCAAGAGTTCAGGGTGCCTGTTCATCCGAGGGAAATAATTTAAGGCCTCCTGAGGGAATGCTTAAATCCAGTGATAGATATAAAGATGGTGCAGACATTTCATGGAAGGAAGTGTCGATAAAAGGGACATTGTGATACTGACACCCGCCAGGACCGCCGGAGGGATGAAGAGAACCTTGATGCGGTCGTGTACACTGCCCTGACAAGGACCTTCTAGGGTACAGTAATCCTTAACACATCTGAAAGATACTCTGACCTTTGCCTGGGACCAGTGGAGGATGGGCTTAGAGGATGTGAATTCTGTGACCGACCACTCCATGATATAAAGTCCGCGCCCTGAACAATAAAATTGGGTTATCTTGAAACAGCATGTGTGGTTAAACCAGGCAAATACTACCCTCCCTGAAAAATAAAATTTGGTTATCTCCAAGTTCTCAGAGATCAATCAGCCATTAACAGGAATGATGGATTGGCATCCCGGGATGAAAGTGGGCGGCTGGGGATTAACTGTTTATAAATATAGATGATTGGCTACCTTTCTATTTTCAGGCGTATCCTCGGTAGCCTCACACCCCTTCCTCTGAGGATGTAGATGGCCATTAAAAGCACCAGGAGCACGATTATCCAGGCAGGGATCACTATAAGTGTCCTGCTGACCTTCAATGGTTCCTGGGGACTGTAACGACCGTAATCCACCGTGAGATCCGCGCTGTAAACCCCCATATCCAATAGGCCAGGAGTCCATTTAATTTCATCCCTGTAGATATCTGAGGGGTAGGCTCCTCCACTTGCGTTAACGCTGCCTCCACCTGTTATGCCCTTCAGGGTGAGGGTCGATGTGAAGTTCTCATAGACGTTTCCCCTGTTCCTCAGAGAATACTTAAATCTCCCTGGCATGAAGCTCAGAAGAATCCCGGGGCCGCTGAATGACTCTATGCTCATTGACTCCCTTATCTCTCCGGGGAGCCCTATAACAACGGGTACTATGACCTCAGTTACAGGTATGAGAATTACCGATGTTCCTTCGCCCCTCCTTTTCCCCTCAGGTGGATTGGAGGTCACCACAAGGGCCCCTACAGCATCCCTGTAATCATAATTTGAAGGTACAATGACCCTGAAGTTCACCGAACGCCTTTCACCCGGTCTGAGGGTGAATGAAGAGTTTTCAACCACAATCCACCTGGCTACTCCATCGTCAAGTAAAAGAAGGTTCATCCTGTCCTTAAGTATCCTTTTTGGTGTTATCTTAACCTGAATTGTGCTACTGTAGGGGTTTGAAACTGTGAGCACCCCATTAAATGTTCCTGCCTGTTTTATCTCAAAGCGGGTTGGTGAAACCACAACTCCAGCCCCAATGGACTCCCCAATGGACTCGGATATGATTGAAAATACAATCAGGACGGTTATCAGTACCATGACTCTCCTGTCCAAATCTTCACCTCCACGAAAAATGAAAATGGAATAAAAAATCCTTTTCCCATGGCCTTAAAGGTGCCATTGAACCCTGCGAAACTCCATGAATCCACCTTTATGGTTCTGTAGGTGCCGTTGAACCGGTCTGTACGGCAGCATGGTATATCGTTGTGACGTATGTTCCTGGTGGTGTTGCAAATGGTACAGTCAGGTAGAGGTCCACTGGAATGACAAGTTCTCCTCCAATATCAGGTACATCCCAGGCTTCCTTCACGAGAACGTAGGTTGTTGTGAATGCCGTCTTCGTGACACCAGCATCATAGTCGGCGTATTTGAGATTTGAAAGACTTATGGTATTGGTGCCATTTGCAAGGTCCCCTGATGCCCTTACATAGAGGTCTATCTCGACGTTTGATGAGTGCCTTACCTGCTCACCACTAGCTCCGCCTTCCCAGGAGTATTCCTGACCGTCTGCAAGAAGGTTAAGGAGGTATATTGTGCTGTTATTAGCACCGCCCTGCCAGAATGCACCTATAGCAATTGTCGGTTCAACCTCTGCCTGCAGCTCCTGGGTTGATGATGGTGAGGCCGCTGCAAAAACCGATGCAAGTGAACTGGCACTGAGGATTACTGTCAGAACAAGGACCAGCCACTTGAGATGTCTCATACCAGATCACCTCCCATTCATCTGTTACTGAATTATATGTTACCCATCTATTTAATAATTTTTTTGAAAATTCAACATCGTAAACAATCCTGAATTAACTGAAAAATCCATAATTGAAATAAGTAAATTTAAATGAAAAAAGGAAGAACAGTAACGTGATGAGATATTAAAACAAAAAACAGTTGAATAAGAAAAGTGAAGTCATAGGGACCCGCTGATACCCTCAACGAGCTCCCTGATCTTGTCCTCCACGTTGTCACTGTTCTCAACCACGGTACCGGTGACTATGACATCAGCACCGGCCCCTGCAACCCTTGCAGCATCCTCACCTGTCCTTATACCCCCACCAACGATGAGTATGTGGTCCGTGCAGCTCTTAACAAGGGATATCATCTCCTCTGGCACGTGTTCAGGTGCCCCTGAACCCGCTTCAAGGTAGAAGAGCCTCATACCCAGGAACTCCGCTGCCATTGCATAGGCCGCTGCAATATCGGGTTTTCCTCGTGGAACAGCCTTAACATCACCCACCCATCCAACGGTTCCGCCAGGTTCAACAACAAGGTAGCCCATTGGAAGGGCCTCGATACCCATCTTCCTGACCGCCCCGGCTCCAAGGGCCTGGGCACCTATTATCCAGTAGGGGTTGGTGGAGTTAAGAAGACTCATGAAGAAGATAGCATCGGCGTAACGGCTGACACCTGTGGTGTTGCCTGGAAAGAGTATTATTGGTACATCTATCCTCTCACTGAGTGCCCTGGCTGTTTCATCAAGTTCATGGGAATCTGTGGTTGATCCTCCAAGCATTATGCCGTCGGTACCTCCCCTTATGGCTGCCTCCGCAATCCTGACAGCCTCCTCAGGGCTCTGCTCCTGGGGGTCGATGAGTGTCAGGTGCATCTTCCTCTCCCTGAGGACGTCGTGGAAGTATTCTTCAACCTTCATTCTGAACACTCAAAAAAATAGTGGATAGGGGCTGTTTTAACCCCTTGGTTCCTTTGCCTTGTATCTTAATCCCTTGTAACCGCACTTCCTGCATGTCCTTGCAGTTGGTGGGTTTCTTGCGTTACATTTAAGGCAGATCTTGATATTGAACAGTCTGTTCTCTGCTTCTTCAAACCTTGCCATAATTAGCCTCCTATGAATTTTTTCTGAATCTCTACAACCTCAGAGCTGTCAGATGCCCTGGAGTAAGCTTCAAGCAGTTCACGATTGAGGTCTATAAAATGAGGACCCCACTTGAAGTATGACATTATGTCAGAGGCTATATCTTTCAGTCCAACTATATAAAGGGTTGCTGCCACAGCCTCTGCAGTTGAAAGTATGCATGGTCTGCCATAGTTTGTGGGGTTTGCAGCCACAAGGAAGGGCAGGGCCCTGTGGTTACGTGCTGTCTGGAATATGACAGAAGACTTCCTGACCCTCTTCCATGAACAGTCAAGTGCTGCGATACCCCTCCTGAGTACCATGTCCCTGTCCTCTGGTGAGACAGCCTTCTCTGCGAAGGGGTTGAGTACAAGGGCACCCCTCGGTATCTGGTTTAGACTGTTAACTATTTTAAATTTTCCCTTCCTGCCAAGCTTGAGGCTTGTGCATTTCTTCCTGTCGCATTCCTCTGCATGGTAGACCACAATCTTCATCAGGCTGATATTGTCTGTCCAGCTATAAATAATTTGGATTCAGCGGGCCTGGAAGACAGCCCTCTCATGTTCCATTATACTCTCAATGGCTGTTGATGGGTCTTTAAGGTTTTCAAGGTCATAGTAGCTCCCACCGGATGCGAGGGCCACCTCCATGTTGAAGTCCCTTCCACCCCTGACACCCCTCTCAAAGTTTATCACGATTGATGGTATCTCCTCATCCCTGAGTCTTGATGCGGCATCAAGGGCCTCCCTCCTGGGGTTCCTGTTAAGGCCGACGTTGGGCATTCCATCACTGAGTATGACCATGAGGGGGACGTATTCATTCCTTCTCTTCTCGGCCCTGAGTATCTCAAGGCCCCTCTCTATCCCCTGGGCCATGGGGGTGGTGCCCCCCACCCTTATACCGTCAACCACCTCCCTGAAGGATGCGCCGTGGGATGTTGAGGGTATTATAACCTCGGCGTCCCGCCCCCGGAATCCAACGACGCTTATCCTGTCATGGTGCCGCTGGGCGTCCTCTATGAACCTCTCTATAAGGCCCTTGACCATGGAGGCCTTCCTCTCTGAGAACATTGAACCGCTTATATCCACCACCAGGACTATGGATGCCCTTGCACCGTGCTTCCTTATCTTCTGGCGGATGTCCTCATCCCTGACCCTTATGTCACCCCTGGAGTGGGCGGCAGCTGACCTTATGGTTGCATCGATGGCCACATCAGTATGGTCTCCCCTGGGGAACCTGCTCCTGACGTATTTTCCCCTGCGGGTCTTCGATTCAACCCTGCTACCGTACAGCCTCTCCTTCTTCTTACCCTTCAGTTTAAGGAGTTTCTTTATGTCAACATCCACATCCTGAGTTTCAGGGGTTCTCCCTGACTCCGTGGTGAGGGCCATGCCCCTTCCGCCGGTTCCGGTACTCCCTGTGTCCCCTTCCTCAGGGGTATCATCAGGGGGCGTCTCGGGTTCACCCGGGCCCTGATCCTCAGCCTCCGGGGGTGACCCTGAATCATCACCTTCAGGGGAGGAATCTGATTCATCCCCGCTGGAATCATCATCAGAACCCCCATCATCCTCTGACTCCTTCTCCATCTCCTCCCTGGCCCTCTGCATTTCTCTTCGTGTGTTCTCACGGTTGTAGGTCCTACCAGGGATCCTCTCCCCAAGGACAAGGATTATTGCCTCCTCAACATCCTCCTCATGCACCCTCCTTCTTCCATTGAAGGCTGCAAGGGCCCTGGCGGTGCGTACGATTGCAATGTCTGACCTGTGGCCGTCAACACCTGCATCCACACAGACCCTTGCTATGAGTTCAAGGAGGTAGTCATCTATGGTGACTGCAGGAAGGAGTTTTCTTGCACCCATTATCCTCTCAAGGAGTTCCCTCTGGCTGTCCCTGAACCTCTCAATGAAGCCCTCAGGGTCCTGCTCGAATTCATCACGCCTCTTCATGATAAGGACGCGTTTTTTTATGTCGCTGATTGTGCCCACATTTATATGTATACCTATCCTGTCCGAGAGCTGGGGCCTGAGTTCACCCTCAGCCGGGTTCATGGTCCCCACCAGTATGAACCTGGAGGGGTGCTGGAGTGATATGCCCTCCCTTTCAACCGTGTTCACACCGTAGGCTGCTGCGTCAAGGAGGACGTCGACGAGGTGGTCGTCCAGGAGGTTTATCTCATCCACGTAGAGTATGTTCCTGTTCGCCTCTGCAAGTATCCCTGGCTCAAGGGCCTTTATACCCTCCCTTATGGCCTTCCTGATGTCAAGGGATCCGACAACCCTGTCCTCGGTTGAGCCGAGGGGGAGTTCAACCACCCTCATCTTCCGGTATTCAACCTCAAAGTCGCCTTCACGGCACAGATCACATGCTGATTCAGGTTCATCCGGGTCGCAGTTGAAGGGACAGCCCTTCACCGTCCGGATGGATGGCAGGAGATCCGCAAGTGCCCTTACAGCCGTCGTCTTACCGGTACCCTTATCCCCCTTTATAAGAACCCCGCCGATGGCAGGGTTTATAGCGTTAAGTACAAGGGCCTTTTTCACCTTTTCCTGTCCTACTATTGCTGTGAATGGAAAAACAAGGTTCTTCATTAACTCACCCGGTCATATGGACCTGTAATATTTTATACCGGTTCTAAATAATAAGTTTTTACGGTCCTCTGTATTACAGTATTCTCCAGGGGTAATCCATGGGCACGGCAGAGGTCACGCAAGAGTTTAACAGTGAGCACGAACCCGGCGGATCATACCAAACATAGGGAGTGCAGCCGGGTAAAGTAGATAAATGATGCAAGATATAGAATCTAAGAGGTGGTAGATATGTGTACAGTTGGAGGTCCCATGGCCGATATAGACATCAAGAAGATGAAGACAAGGAAGTGTAAATGCCTTGACTGTGGAAACGAGTTTAAGGGTGTTGGAAGGCGGGTGATATGCCCCTCCTGCCAGTCCGACAATGTGGAATGTGAAGGATAAGGGTGAGGAAGCTGGATTTCAGGATAAATGAGGATGAAATCCTATTCATTGAGGCTGAGAACGGGACAGTGGGCGTTATACAGTCTGGAAGGCCGAGAACACTCTTTATGAACACCCCTGAAGATGAGGTGGCCCTCTTCCTCGAACCCCATGACCTTATAGTTATATCCGCCTTCATGTCAGGTGAAGGGGCAAGGAGGGGCATCATGGCCCTCGCCTACCTCCTCCTTGAAATGGAGAACCCCCTGGTGGTGCTCCCCGAGGACCATCCAGGTTCAGGGAGGCTCAGGATGGTTGTATCTGCAGCCGACACCATAAACCTGGACTGCAGCATAACACCCGGAACCCACCCGGACCATCACCTCCTCTGCTCCTGCCCCGAACTTACAGGGGTGGAGATAAAGGGGGAGGATGGCACCATACACCTCAAGAACCTCCCGGAAACAGTGAGGGTCCATTCCATGAGGCTCCGGTGGCCATGAAGCGGGTGATCAGGGACCCTGTCTTCACAGATGAAAATATTTAAGTTCAGGTTACAGAACCTATAAATGTGAAACGTTATGATAACTGAATTCTATCAGATCTTCGGACAGCTCGTATTCCTTGCAGGCATCTGCCTACTCCTTATACTGGCATCAAGCCTCTTCCTTGGAAGGCTGCTTTTGAAGGAGGACAGGCTCATATTCCCTAAACTGCTTCTTATAACGGTTGACATGTTCTACGGGCCCTTCAAGAAGTTCTCCGAATCACTGGGGCTTAACAGCAGAATCGTTGACCAGATAGGCGTTGAGGTGAGGAACAAGATAAACGAGAAGAGGTTCCAGTCAATACCGCCAGAGGACAAGGCCCTTATATTACCCCACTGCCTCAGGAACCCCCGCTGTGAGGCCCGCCTTGAGAGGGTGGGGCTTGTCTGCACCGGATGCAACCGCTGCATCATAGGGAAGCTCAAGGAGAGGGCTGAAGGGATAGGTTACAGGGTGTTCATCATCCCAGGCTCCACCTTCATAAAGAAGATCCTTGAGGAGCACCGCTTCAGGGCCGTCCTTGGTGTTGCCTGCTACCAGGACCTGAACCTTGCAATGATGAAGCTGTCAAAGTTCTCACCCCAGGGGGTCCCCCTCCTGAGGGACGGATGCTTCAAAACAAAGGTTGACTTCAGGGCCGTCCTCGAGAAGATGGGGGTTGAAGCTGAAATCAAAAGGCCAAGATCCTGCATGAGCAGTCCATCCAGGGAAACACCCACTGAATAGATCTGCACGGTGAAACCATGGACATACCCATCACAGACAACCATATACACGTTGATGCAATCAACGGTGAGGGCCCCCTGGAGGTGGCCAGGAAGTTCCAGAGGGCCGGCGGCAAGAGGATGATAATACCCAACAAGCCATCATGGACCGTGAATGCCGGGACAGACTACAGGAAGACCATGGACACCGTACTGAAGTACGTTGACATCATAAACAGGGAGACTGATGTTGATGCATACGCGGTCGTCGGCCTCCACCCTGCAGAGCTATCAAGGCTCCTTGAGGCCGGTAAGGAACTCAGGGAGGCTGAGGAGATGATAATGGAGGGCCTCGAGTATGCAAGGTCCCTTGTACTCGAGGGGAGGGCCGTTGCCATAGGTGAGGTTGGAAGGCCCCACTACCCTGTGGGTGAGGAGGAACTGGAGGCCCACAACAGGCTCATGCTCCTTGCCATGGAATTCGCAGCCGAAGCCTCCTGTCCGGTACAGCTCCACACCGAGAGCTCCGGGCCGGAGGAGTTCAGGGAGTTTGCAGAGATGGCTGACAGGGCAGGGATCAGGAGGTCCATGGTGATAAAGCACTTCTCAGGGCCTTGCACCAGGAGGGAGGAGAACCATGGACTAACCCCATCCCTGATAGCATCAAGGGACGTGGTGAAAAAGGGTATAGAGAAGGGTGGCTGCTTCCTCATGGAGACAGACTACCTGGATGATAGGGGGAGGCCCGGAGCCGTCCTGGGACCAAGGACCGTGCCAAGGAGGACCCTCGAGTTCCTGGATAAGGGGATATTCAGTGAGGAGGATGCATACAGGATACACCAGGACACGGTTGAGGGTCTCTACGGGATCTGATAAAACAAGCTTAAACTCCACCTGAATAAAAGAATACCCTTTCTGGATCTGATAAAACAAGCTTAAACTCCACCCCAAAATAAAAAAAATACCCTTTTTTTAATGGGATCCTCCCAGTATGAAGCTTACAATGCCTATCAGTATGCCTATAATAACGATCTCAAGGCTTGTTTTGTAGATGTTCTCCCTTGAAACACGTCCAAGGTATAGGCCAAGGCCCACCAGGGCTATCAGGCATAGTATGACCGTGACCATGGTTGCCGTGACCCTGTCAGGTATCAGGAGGAAGGGGAGGACGGGTACAAAGGCCCCCATGAAGCTTGAGAACCCATGGGTGAACATGCTCATGTAGACCCTCCTCCTTGCCTGCTGGTGGATTATGGTATCGTCCAGTTTACCCTCAGCCATCATCATCTTCCTTTCAAGTTCCCTCATGGTCCTTGTCTCCTCCGCCCTTTCCCCGATAAAGGAACCGAAGGCGTTGGAGAGCGCCAGGGCTATGCCTCCGCTTAGACCCGTCAGGCCTATCAGGTAGTTGTCAACCCCAAATCCCCCTGCACCGGCAACTCCACTGGCTGTGAGGGTGACCCCCATAACTGCAAGGACACCATCAAGGGTTCCAAGCGCCACATAGCGGCTCATATTGATATATTCCCTTATAAATTCACGCAGATCCATCAGAACCTTCTCCACGCATGACTTAAGAGCATTCCCTTCAATTCACAGGGGACCCGTCATGACCTTCCCGGGTCCATCCTCAGACACCATAAATCCATCAGCCGATCTCATCCCCTTCCAAGGTCCCTGTGGGCGCGTGCAAGGTGTCCCGCTGCAAGGGCGCCCATAAGTGAAAGCTCCCCTGCAAGCACGGCGCCGCCAACGATCTCTGCAAACTCATGGACCTTACCCGAACCCCTCACACCCATTATGTCAAGGCACTCGGAGGCTGTTTCAAGTCCGGTACCGCCCCCGACGGTTGCCAGGGGGACATCGGGGAGGGACACCGAAAAGTAGAGGTCCCCATCACGTTCCTCTGCAAGGGTAACGCCGAGGCTACCCTCAACTATATGGGCCTCGTCCTGTCCAGTGGCAAGGAATACTGCACCTATGATGTTGGCGTAGTGGGCGTTGAATCCCATGTTCCCTGCAGCTGCAGATCCAACAAGGTTCTTTGCGGTGTTAACCTCAACTATCGACTCCGGTGTTGCCTTCAGCACCCTCTCAACAGTTTCCCCGGGTACCGTGACCTCTGCAACAAGGCTCTTACCCCTACCCTCAACAAGGTTAAGGGCTGATGGTTTCTTATCAACACAGGCGTTTCCGCTGAGGGCTATGACATGGGCTCCGGTCTTCTCTGTGAGGAGTTCAAGGGCCTTCTCTGTGGCTATGGTGACCATGTTCATCCCCATACTGTCACCTGTACTGTATACAAAACGTGGGTAGACGTAGGATCCCACCACGATGATGGGGTCTATCCTGAGGAGTTTACCGTGTCGTGTGGTTGACTCCGCCTCCTCCCTGAGGGCTTCAATGTTATCCTGCATCCATTTCCTGAGTTCAAGGGCCTCTGCAACAGAACCCGTTTTTATAACCGGGGCCCGGGTCATGCAGTCCCCTGTTACCCTCACGGTGGCCCCGCCTGAAGCCGTGATGACGGAGCAGCCCCTGTTTACCGATGCAACCAGGGCGCCCTCAGATGTTGCCAGGGGTACGTAGTAGCTTCCATCAGCATGCTCACCCTTTATCTTAAGGGGCCCTGCAACCCCGAGGGGTATCTGGATTACGCCCACAGGGTTCTCTATGTTCCTTGCGGAGGCCCTCTCCATGTCTATACTGTAATTTGCTATGTGCCTTAAGCTGGCCCCCGAGACCCTTTCTATGAACTCCCTCCTTACCCTGACGGCCTCATCGGCCGGGAGGTGCCTCTCAAGTTCATGGAGTTTCATCCTTCCATTCAGAAGATCATCAATAAGTGACATGATAAACCAACCCTCCAGTCAGCTAAAGTTTTCATCAAGTGACATGAGCTCCCTAAAGGATCTCCCTGATATGTTCCACCACTGCTGAGGGCTGGTCAACCACCACAGCCCCTGCAGCCTCAAGGGCCTCCCTCTTGCTTCTGGCGGTTCCCTTTCCACCCTCGATTATTGCACCGGCATGACCCATCCGTTTACCCGGCGGGGCTGTTGCGCCTGAGATGAAGGCAAGGACCGGTTTTGACATGTGCTCCCTTATGTAATCGGCGGCCCTTTCCTCTGCATCACCGCCTATCTCGCCTATGAGGACCACTGCGTCTGTATCAGGGTCCTCCTCGAATTTTTCAAGGACGTCAATGAATCCAAGCCCGGTTACAGGGTCTCCGCCTATACCCACACATGTGCTCTGGCCGAAGCCCGCCTCGGTGAGCTGGGCGGCGAATTCATAGGTGAGGGTGCCGCTCCTTGAGACTATCCCTATGCTGCCCTCATCAAATATGTGGGTTGGCATGATGCCAAGCTTACCCACACCTGGTGTTATTATGCCCGGGGTGTTGGGACCTATAACAGTTTTACCCATCCTCCTGGCGTACTCCATTATCTGCATCGAGTCATGGACCGGTATGTGCTCTGTGATGATGACAACAAGGTCAAGGTGCCTTATTGACTCAAAGGCCGCGTCCTTTGCAAAGGGTGCCGGTACGAATATTATGGATGCGTTGACATCCATCTCCTCGGTGACCTCCTCGACCGAGTTGTAGACGTTGAGGCCCAGGAATTCCTGACCACCCTTCCCGGGTGTTACACCTGCAACGATTCTTGTACCGTATTCAAGCATCTGTTCAGTGTGAAATGATCCCTGTTTACCTGTTATGCCCTGAACCAGGCATCTGGTATCTTCATCAAGCAGTATCATGATAGATCCCCTCCAGAGTATATTGGCTGGATACAGTAATAATTATTTCTCCCCACAAAAGCTCCTTTAAGACCTGAACATGGGTGCGATGGTTTGATTCCGCTTCCTTCATACCCTGAGTATCCTCGTCCTCTCCTCAAAGGGAACCGCAAGGTCTATGAGGTTACCGTTAAGGAATGCTGTTGCAGATACTATCACGCTTCCGGGTATAACATGGGACGGTGCCCCCCTCTTCACCAGGTAGACGTTCTTGTGTCCGAGGGCCGCCCCGATCATCGCCCCTGCTGCAACACCAACACTCTCAATGTCCTCTATGGTCGCAACAACCACAGGGTCATCTGTCTTATCTGAAACATAGCCCACACCCGGGATTTCCCTGACCCCTGGAGCTATCTCATCACTGACATCGGTAACACCCCCCATACCCCTTGCGGCTTCTATTGCTGAATTTGCAACATCAGCAACAAAGTCCTCACCGCCGTAGGTATCGAAGGCCAGTATAACTGCATCGGGGTAGCGGTCCTGCCTTATCACAGCCTCGGCATATGATATGCCCTCCCCTGCACCGTCGGGTTCGTCTGATATGCCTTCAAGGTCTCCGAGACTCTCTGATGAATCCCTGAGTATCTCAACTATTGCCCTGTTGACGGCTTCAAGTTTATCATCGGGTACGAAGGCGCTTATTACCACATCATCCCCTGTTATGTTTGTCAGTGCCGCGCCCTCTGCACCTGCATCCAGCAGGCCCGGTATGGAGGCCTCCAGTGACCTTATAAGTTCCATGCTGCAGCTCGTATCATTGTCAGATATGTCTGCGCCTATTGAAGTTATCTTCAAAGAAATCACCTTAACCTAATTTAGATTGAAGAGATAAATAGGTTTCACATTCAAAGAAATCACCCTTCTGCAGTGAGAATGTGATGGCCACATGAGGGATATGTAAAATTTTATTACCGCAAAGGACATATATAGATTTGCAGAAAATCTTTATTTCTCAGATAACCATAAGGTAGGAGAACCATTTAAAATGAAAACCAGGATCTGCGTCCCAGTATCTGAAAGAACACCTGAACTTGCACTTGAATCAGCAGGCAGAGCCATTGATAAGGGGGCTGATCTCCTTGAAATAAGAATTGACACCCTCAGGGAACCTGACCCTGACTCTGTGAAGGAACTGATAGATGATATAGGGTTTCCGGTGATAGCCACCTGCAGGCCGCCATCAGAGGGCGGCCACTACAGGGGTGGTGAGGATGAAAGGATGGTCCTCCTTGAGGCCGCTGCAGAGGCTGCTGATTATGTTGATGTTGAACTGAGGACGGACCAGGAGCACATCATGAGGGTTACAGGGAAGGCCAAGAGGAGTATAATTTCCTACCACAACTTCAGTGAAACACCATCCCTTGAGGCCCTGCTGAGGATTGTCAGGATGGAAAAGGAACTGGGGGACATGGCAAAGGTGGCTGTGATGCCAGAAAACATGGCGGATACCCTGGTGGTTCTCCAGTTACTTGCAGTTGAGGATGAAACCATCGCCATATCCATGGGGGAGATGGGCAGCTACACAAGGGCAGTCTGCGCCCTCTTCGGCTCACCCATAACCTTCGCATCCCTTGATGCCTCAACAGCCCCCGGGCAGATGGACCTTGAAAGGACACGGACCCTTATCGAGAACTTGATACTGGAGGATGATTAGAATGAAGAAGCTGGCTGTTGCTCTTATCGCGGTTATCCTGATTGCAGCTGCAGGCATATTTTATTATGCTGAGAACGCCGATGCGATCAATATCACCATAAGGACGGATGGGGTTAACATTACAGTTGAGGCCAGGACAATGATGTTCACAAGTGCCCCGGCGGCGATGGAGCAGGAGATCGGTAATTACATGGCAGATGTGATCAACGACCCTGACAGTACCGTTGATTCGATAAAGGCTGATGTGAAGGAGATAGCTAAAGAGTACGGTTACAGGAAGATTGATGTGAGGATAGAATCCCAGTTCGGTGTCGACCAGCTGCCGATGCCCGCGGTTGTGAGCGGTGACTCAATGTACCCGACACTCCGGGATGGGCAGGAACTCATAGTTCTTAAAACCGATGATTACAGGGTCGGTGACATTGTAATCGCAAAGCACCCTGAATATGGCCTCATAGTAAAGAGGGTGGGTAAGATTGAAGGATCAAGGGTCTACCTCATGAGTGATAACAAGAAGGTGGAGCGAATCTACACTCCAACCTCAGTGATTGTGAGGACACCCCTGAATACCTGGGTGCCACGCTCAGCCATTGTTGGTGTTGTGAAGAAGTACTGAGAAGCTCCTTACCTCTTTTTTCCTGATTTAATTTTAAATAGAAAAATTAAGTGCATTAAATTGAGTCTCCTTCTGAAGCTGCTAAAAATTAAAATGTTCCGCCGGTGAACTCCAGAAGCATGTCCATAAAAGAGGACTGGAATGTTCCCTGAGTAAACTCAGAGAGCCCCTGTATCCATTAGAGGATTAAGATGCTCTCAAGTAAACTCAGAGAGCCTCTGTATCCTTTTAAGCATGTTCGGGTGTGTTGATATGAGTTCAAGTATCCTTGCACCTGCACCGACCCTGACACTTGTGTACTTCAGTCTCTGGAGTTCCCCTGGACTTATGGTCCCATCCATGTCCAGGTCAAGCTGTCTGAGGTCGTTGATCTCGTTCCTGGCGTCTGTGACGTCGTTGAGGAAGAAGGCCTTCACACCTTCAATCTGCTTGAGGTCGTCCCTGTCAAACCTTGCAGATCCATAGACCAGCTTGTAGAGTGCGCTTGCAAGTTTGTGGGGCTGACCCCCAATTTCAATGCTCCCCTGGTCAGCATAGTACTCCCTGGTCCTTGAGATGAAGAGGACTATGAGCTGGCCAAGGAAGTATGCCAGTAGCGCTGCAAGGCCAATCAGGCTTGCATCATCGTCCCTGCTGTAGACTGTGCTCCAGAAGATGTAGTAGCATATGAGTGGAACCGCACTCACAAGGGTCATTACTATCATGTCACTGTGCTTTATGTGGGATATTTCATGTCCGAGGACTGCCCTGAGTTCCTCCTCATCAAGGAGGTTGAGTATACCCCTTGTTACACACACCCTTCCATCTGATTTGCTTCTTCCGAAGGCGAAGGCATTCGGCACGTCTATCTCAGCTATTCCAACCCTTGGTTTTGGTATCCCTGCGTTCATTGCAAGTTCCGACACCATGGCATGGAGTCTCGGGGCCTCCGCCTCTGTAACGTAGTGTACGTTCATGGTGAGTTCCACTATCTTGGGGGATATGAGGTACTGGATGAATACTATTCCAAGGCCCAGGAGGGCGTAGAATAGGGGGCCTCCAAAGCCCATGAAGGCTCCTACGGCAATCAGTATGGCGTAGATTATTCCAAATAGGAGTGCTGTGGCAAGGAACATCCTGAGTTTAAGTTTCCATGTGCTGAGTTTTCTCATTTTGGGGTTTTCCTCCGTTCAGCAAATATTAGTTACAAACTGTTATTTTATTCAGGACTAATATAAATTTTTCGTGTTTTATTAACCCTGTTTATCAATGAGAAACACCATATAAAAATACTGGGGGTGATGTGATGAATAACCTGAGGATACTGGCTATAATCCTGATTCTATTTGCATTTGCCGGCTGCTCACATGCAGTTAAGATTGGTGAGAGAAGCTATGGCTACGTGGAGAAGGAGTACTATGGAAACCAGACC
>FWPV01003469.1_pt1 | contig 35666 bp, 26 predicted proteins | sample 2228371 | NCBI WGS metagenome assembly FWPV01 (sample SAMEA103939776, study PRJEB20133) | metagenome | reverse complement strand
TGCGTTGTGATGCACTGTATACATTTTATATACATAAAATGTTGGAGTGCGTACTAGTTTATCATCCTTTGTTAACAGAACAGCTTGCAGCACATTAACAAGCTGAGCAATATTTGCCATCTTTACGCGGTCGCAATGGTTGTTAAAAATGTTGAGGTTAATTGCTGCAACCAGAGCATCGCGTAAAGTATTTTGTTGATAAAGAAAAGAGGGATTTGTACCAGGCTCAACGTCGTACCATGTGCCCCATTCATCAACCATAAAACCTATCCTTTTTTCCGGATCGTACTTGTCCATTATCGCTGAATGGTTTTTAACTAACTCTTCCATTCGTAAGGTGTTGTTAAGTATTGTAAACCAATCAGGTTCTGTAAATTGTGTTGCCGATCCTTTTTTGCTCCAATCGATTACGGTATAGTAATGAAGTGAGTAGCCATGCATATATCCTCTCAACCAGCCATCAACACTTCCCCACTTCTTCATAATAGTTTCAGTCCATTTGTAATCGTCGTGAATACCTCCAGATGCTATTTTAAAAAGTTCAATGTTGTTATAGTTTTTCAACAAGTATGAGCAACGAGCCATTTCGTTAGCATAGTGTTCTGCACTAAAGACACCACCACATCCCCACGGTTCATTACCAATACCCCAGAAGCGTACGTTCCAGGGTTTTTCTCGTCCGTGTTGTTTACGGAGCAACGCCATTGGAGTATGATCATCGGAATTGACATACTCAACCCAATCCTGTGCTTCTTTAACTGTACCACTACCAAGATTGATGCTTAAATACGGTTCTGCTCCAACAAGCTCACAGAATTCCAGAAATTCATGTGTGCCAAAGCTATTATCTTCAACAACGCCTCCCCAACTAGTATTAACAATCTTCGAACGTTTTTCCTGAGGTCCGACTCCTTCTAACCAATGGTAAGTATCGGCAAAACAACCACCCGGCCAACGAATGACGGATGGCTTTATCTCTTTCAAAGCTTCGATAACATCTTTTCTGATTCCGTTGATGTTTGGAATTGAAGAATTTTTTCCAACCCAAACTCCGTCATAAATGCATCGACCAAGATGCTCTGCAAAATGCCCATAAATATACTTACTGATCGTTTGTTTGCCGGAGTCTGCGTAAACAACAATTGTATTGGAAGATGTTTGCGCGAAACTAACAGAAGCGAGAAACACAGTAATTATCAGTACCCTTTCTATAATCTTCATTGAGACCTCCTATGAATTATATTGTTAAAAGTTAATTCGATACAAAGTACGAAGAAATAATGTAATATTGCAATTACAATCGTTTGAAATATGCAACAACCCGTTCGGTTACGAGTTTTGAACTGATGATCGCCATTGGAATCCCTGCGCCAGGTACAGTGGAGGCACCAACGTAACATACATTCTTAAAATCTTCATCAATGTTTGATGGACGGAATGCACCAATTTGTGTTAACGAATGCGCAAGGCCTAATCCGCTCCCTTTAAATAAATTGAAACGCTCCTGCCATTCGAGCGGTGTATATATTGTTTTTGAAACAATGTGTTGCTCAAGAGGGATACCAAGCCGTTCTGATAAATCATTGATAATGCTGTTTGCAAATTCTTCCCGATCCTCCCACGATGGTTTATAGATAAGATTCGGTACCGGACAGACAAAAAAGAGACTTTCGCATCCATCCGGTGCGCATGTGGTATTATATTTTGATAAAATGTTCAGGTAATAGTAAGGTTTTTCACTGAGCGCAAGATTTTTGGAGACTGCCGGAACATAATGTGCATAGTTACTACCCAAAAAATAATTGTGATGATCAAGCATGGGTAATTTCCGATCGATTCCGACATAGAGAGTAAAATATCCCATTGTCCATTCTTTTTTAAGCAGCTTTTCTTCAGAATAGTTCTTCTTTTTCAATACCGTACCACGAAAGACAGCCGCATCTGCATTTACAACAAAACAATCTGCATTCCAACGTTGGCGGTTTCGGTCGATAACACTTGTTATAGTTTTGTTATTTGATTCGACGTCGACGATTTCTGTATTTCGTACTACGATAATGCCACGCTGTTCCATTTCTTGCTGAAGTTTTTGAACCACCGAATACATCCCTCCATCGACGTTGTAGTAACCATCATGTTCAAACTCAACATACGAAAGAAGTGTATACACTGCAGAAGTATCAAACGGAGTGCGTCCAAGGAAAAAAGCTACCAGCGAAAGTATTTGCCGTGCTTCGTCACTATCGAAGTAACGTGTTATCTGGTCCCAAAAGCTGCGGTATAATATCGGCAGATGCACAGGGTTTACAGTTGCCAGCGTTGCAAGGTAATGAATTATAGAATCAAAATTCTTTTTAACCACTTTGTCGACGGTATCGTTGTATAAAGAAGAACACTTTTTTAAATAACGGTCAAATTTTTTTTCAAAGTCCTTTTCAGAAAACTGCTCGGCAAGTAGCCTTCGGTTCTTGTGAAGGTAAATGGGTTTTTGGTGACCACGGAGATGAACAGTATAAAGGGGATCGAGAGGCAGTAAACGAAAAGGTGTTAATTTGCAATCGTTGGCTAATTCATCGAACTCGTAGGACATGCTGAAAAAACTTGGGCCGGTATCGAAAGTAAAACCATCTTTTTTTATTTGATTTAAACGTCCGCCAAGTGTTTCGTTTTTTTCAAGTAACGTTACTTTGTAACCACGGGTGGCAAGTCGTAATGCTGTGGCTATTCCACCGATACCACCGCCAATAATAACAACAGACTTATTCATAACAGAGACTCGCTTTCTTTTGTAAAAGAGGTAACAGTTCTTTTTTTACCCAAAGGAATTCCGGTTCAGCACGGAGTGCTTTTTTGTAAAGCATACAGGCTTTATCGTATTGTTCAAGTTCATACGCTAGTTTACCGGCAAGAGCTAATGTATTAAGGTAGTTCCAGTTTTCTGTAGTTGTGTTACTGAGTTCAAAGAGCTCAATTGCTTTCAGATAATTATCTAATGCAGCTGTTTTTGACCCGCCGAAAAGAGAAGGTGAATAGTATAAAGCGTTTGCATATTGTACGTATCCAAACGGATTTAATGAATCCAGTTGTATTGCTCGGCGAGCGTAGGTAAACCCATCCTTTCCGAGCACAGGAGCGTTCAACATATTAATGCCTATTTTGAAACCTGAAAATGCAGAACGATACGCTGCAACAAAAGAAGGATACAGCTGTTGTTTTTCAAAAGCTTCCACATACATCTCTGCTTGTTTGAGATATTGTTCCGCCTCTTTTTTATTTTTTAAAACACCAATACAGTAGGCAATATAACCATAGTAATAGTTAAGTAACCGAAGCTGATCTTCGTTGGATTGAGGAGAAAGTGTATCAAGTGAATCGATGTAATATTTCCATCGACCAACATCATTGTTTATGTATGTTTTGTAAAAAATGTTGTCTGGTTCATCCGGATAAACTGAAGTTATAAGTACAACGAGTAATATTAAAAAATACGACGCTCTTTCCATATAAAATCCTTTTTAAGAAACCGGTAATATGATAATAGGAGAACAGCAAGTAATACAATATTCTGAAATGGGAATAAAAGAAATGCTTTCCATGGTTGTTGACTTGCAATGGTAATTATCCCACGCAGAATAATTATAAGAATAAAAAAAATGACAGTAAGCAAAAAGGAGTTACTAAGCAATACAATCGCAATTCCAAATGTATGTACAAATACAAACCAGAGAGCACACAAATGCGAGTTACACAACATTGCAATAATGTTTTTTGCAAAGCCGTTAAGTGCTTCATTCAAATGTGTGTACATTCTGCAGCGAATGCTATAGTCGCCAAGACAACATGAGGTTTTTACACCGTGGCTTTTTAAGTATCGTGCAATAACAATATCTTCTGCCCGTTCCTGTTTTGCATAAAGGTGAGGCTGAAGTTGACGGTAAACAGTGCTTTTGAAAAGCATAACCTGACCGTTTGCAGCCGCTACCCGATGATGAGAAACCAGCCGAACGAGACGGAGAGGCAAAAGAGAAAGTAATATAAAGTTCATCAATGGTACGCTAAGCAGTTCGCTTATACTGTTCATTTCCTGCTGAGGGAAAATTGAGAGAAAATCAACCTTCTGCGACCGGAATGTGGCAACGATTTTTTGAAGAAAATCTTTTCCGGCACGCACGTCGGCATCGAGGAACAAAAAATACTCGCCGTTAGCTTTACTGGCAAGCTGATAACACGCATGTTGTTTGCCGAACCAACCTTCAGGCAAAGGTTGTGTTTCGATTAGCCGCACACGTGAATCTTCTGACATAGCTGTGCGCACTACACGTTCCGTATTGTCCGTTGAATCGTCATTATAAACAAGTACTTCGAAGGAAGAATACATTTGTTCTTTCAGATCTTTTAATAATGCACCAATTTTTTGTTCTTCATTTCTTGCAGGAATCAGTACCGAGATAAACGGTTCCTGAAAAGAATGTGAGTGATGCAATCGTTCGGGAAAAATGTAATTGATTGTTGCAACAACAACCTGTAGAGCAAGAAACAACAAAATAAAAATCGAAACTACTTCCATAACTCTTCTTTTTCTACAAACAGTATGGTTTTATGAAGACAGTTTTGAAAAAAAGTGTTATATGTATTTTCAATGTCAGAAAGAGATATAACAGAAGAGTTGTTTACATAGGATTGTAGATACAGAAAAAGGCTTGGATTTTTGAAGCTGCGGAAGTCGATAAATACTGCACCTAAAACAATGCTAATGGCACGCGTGCATTTTTTTAGAATCGTAACAACGCCTTTTTGAAATGTAAACTCGTGTTTATGGTGCGACTGTAACTGTCCCTGCGGAAAGATAAGTACCACATTATTTTTATTCTCGAGGAGCTCTGCTGCATAGTGTAATGAATCAATGACAGAGCGTGAATTTTTTCGTACAGAAAAACCTCCTGTATAGCGAAAGTACCAGTGTTTTTTTAATTGTTCCTCGATCATCATAAAATGAAACCGTCTCCTGAAAATACGATCGTTAAGGTACGATGCAAAAAAACCATCCCACCAGCTGAAGTGATTCATCAGTAGCAGAACAGGTAACTGTTGCTCTGAATAGCTGCTCTCAATTCGAACTTCCTGAAAATTCCTGCGGATGAGAATGTTCCCATACCACCGAAAAAAAGGATAAAGAAAACAATGATGTTGTGCCTTTATAATCATATTACACTGGCATGAAACGGAGCATAAGGAAAAAAGCAATATGAATAACATATAACGGAAAAGCCATAACATTTTTTGCTTTTAAAGAAGATGCAACGACAATTCCTTGCATAAGCAAACCGAATAAAAACCATGCGATATAATTTTGAACAGGTACTATACCATCTTTCCAGTACCACATTCCCAGTTTCCATGCAACAGGTTCAAGACAAAAATCGTAGACTACCATGAGTAATGCTCCAAACAATATACGGAGTGTTTTTGTTTTAACAAGGGAAGATACTATTGCAGCTGTAGAGTATGTAACAAACAACCAGTTAATTCCGATGAGCACCGGTGTGCGTAATATACGATAGCCAAGTGTTGTTCCATACCAGTAAGTACCAAAAATGTATCCTGTATTTACTCCAATCACCTCTATAGCAAATCCTAACACAGCAAGAGTAACAAAAACAGCTATTGGTAATAAAAGAGGTTTGTAATTATGGAATAATAAAAGCACAAGAGTTGAAAAAATAAGCGTAAAGGGTGTTAGAGAAATAAAAAGGTTCTTAAATGCTGTGTGTGTTATACCAAAGTAACCAATAGTATAGTATACAATAAAAAAGATAATAAAAGGAAGTGCATATTTATTCTTAAACATAAAGTACCTGTTTTCGTAGATCGATGTTACGCATTATATATTTTCTGAGCAAGAGGATAGAAAGTAAGAGACCATAACAATAACCAATATCTTCTAATGGAATTGTATAAAGCCTGAGTCCTGTAATATGATCCGGATTATACCAAACTATGGTTGATTGTAAAAAGCCACCGGTGAGAACCGAATTCATAAGAAAAAAAGGTAGGAAGTTTATTAAAAAACTGATAAAAAAATGTTGCAGGAGCGAAATTATTTTTAATCCGATCAGTGTTGTTATTATAACGAGAAGTGCGCTGAACTGAGTATACAGTCGGCCGGCAAAAGTAAGAAAGACAACGAGAGAAAAAATAACGATGGTAATGCTTGTGAAGACAGTTATTCTCTTACCTGCGCGAAGAGATGGAAATTGAAAGACAAGAGAGTCGTGAATAAAGATACTGGCAAACGGTACAACAACAAAAAATAGTACCTCTTCGAAAGGTAAACCAAAGAAGAAAATGCCTATAAGATAATTTTTGTGAAAGCCCCAAATTCCGTATTTCGTGAATACTATGTCGGAAAAAATAAAGATACTACCAATAAACAGGATGGCAATAAAAAGCGGAATCCATTGTCGGTAATAGTTCATTCGTTGTTCGAAGCTTAATATCAAAGGTGGAAGTAGTACTACACCGTCGAGGAGCAAATAGAGGTAGTTCATAGTAAACATCGGGTAAAATTAAAACGGGATTCAATGTAAGCGCGCAAAGTAAGAAATATTTTGGTAAAGTTTGATACACGAAGGCGTTTTTTCAGGAGTGTTTCAATTGATGTATGGGCAAGTTTGCGCAGTAACGTTTTATAGTACAAATATGCAATGTATACCGGTGTTCGTACATGCAACGGCAATCTCAAAATTCCTTCGTATGCTATCCTGAAATCGTTTTCGATTTCTTTGATGAGAGTGCACTTGTTCTTTTCTGTAAAATTCATCAGAGTAAAGCTCGGAAAATATGAACGATTGAGTCGTTGGGTGTCGTCAGCAAGATCCCGCAGAAAATTCACTTTTTGAAAAGCTGCTCCAAGTTTTTGTGCGGGATGTTTAAGTGAATTGTAAAGTGTTTCGTTCCCGTTGCAGAAAACTTTCAGACACATTAAACCCACAACTTCAGCAGAACCATAGATGTATTCATTTGTTTCGTATTCCGAAACATACGTGCTCTTAACAAGATCAAGTCGCATACTTCTGAGAAATGCCGAGATTAAATCGTCGGGAATATTGTATTTATTTACGGTGATAATAAAAGCATGAAGCACAGGGTTGGTACTTACACCCAATTGTTTAGAATACCAGAATTCTTTTTCAAATGAATCGAGCAACTCTTTTTGAGAAAAACTAGTAAACGTATCGACAATTTCGTCGGCAACTCGTACAAATCCGTAGATTGAGTAAATTGCTTGCCGGATCTGGGGAGGGAAAAAGCGTATCGATACAGAAAACGATGTGCTATAACTTTCGGTAATTGCTTTTGCAGCTCTTATTGCCGCTTTATTGTATACATCGTTAGCCATAACCTAAGGCTCCTGATGCAAAAATGTTTTATATTTTATATAACGTTGTTTATTAGTGGCAACAGTGGAAGTTATAAAAAAGTTTCGAAAACTTAAATAAGCTAATCTTTTTGCTGCAAGAAGTGATTTTATTAAGATGTGCTATAATTTTTTAAGAACGGTTAACTTCTTTCTATATAACGTATGTTTTTTTGAAAGATGAACAATAACAATGAAGTTGGTTTAAAAATGGTAAAAGCAAACAAATGTCGTCTTTTGAGTTCAGAATAGTTATTCGCGTTATGACTAATTAATTTCAAACAAAAAATATTTAAAAAATAATATCACCTTTATTTGTTAAATAAAAAGTCGATAGTTCTTTTTACTAATCAATGTTTATATTTCTTTCAAATTTGCTGCATATGGTTGTTAATTAGAGCAATAAATAATTGAGTATATGGTTATAAGCTTAAAAAAATATTAAAATAATTTGTATATGAAGTTGAAATAATTACCATAATAATGTATACTTCAAAAAAGCTACGAAAATATACAGGGTGATATAGTTATTATTTAAATACGGTAAATGTCGTATTGTTTTTTCGGGAGGGAACCTTTAGTATTTATCAGAATGTTATGTATATGAATTCATTTTTAATAAAAAAATATCTATAACTAATTATTGGAGGGGTTATGAAAAAAATAACAGTTACTTTAACGATTATTATTATGATGTTGCTTGTTGTGGGGTACCAATTACAAGCACAGGATCTACAGGAACAAGTTAAAAAATTGGGTCGCGATGCAGCAATAGGATATGTTTCTCCTATTCTTAGCGGGTGGGGGAATGACCTGAATTCAGCTATTTATTACTCAGCCGATCTTCATGATGTGTTGGGATTTGATATCGGTGTAAAAGTTGCATTATCACGTTTCAAAGACGAAGATAAAGTTTATCAACTTACTTTACCACCAGTTATTGGTGTCAAAGCATCAACCCTGGGATATTCGGTGCCAGGCGATCCTGTTATTAATTTTGTTGCAGGTGTTGATTATGACCAGGTTATCACTGCAAATTCCGCTGTTGGTCCAAAAGATAACACACCGATTCGATTGAAAGGAAATAAAACTGTTAGTATTCCTGGCTATGGTACAACAACGATTCCAATAAACAGAACGTTGCTTGAATTACCTGGTGGTTTTGATATTGGTAATATAGGTGTACCATTGTTAATGCCGCAGCTTGGTGTTGGATTACCTCTTGGGTTTGAAGTAATGCTGCGATATGTTCCAACAGTTTCAGCTGGTGATGCAGGAAAGTTTAACTACATTGGCTTTGGCGTTCGTTATGATGTTGATCAGTGGCTACCGGTTTCTCCTGTAGATATTGCAGTACACTTTATGACTCAAAAAATGAACTTCAAATCGAAATCGGATAATGATATTTTCTCAGCAAATGCCACAGCCTTCGGTGCAGAGGTAAGCAAAAAGTTATTCATTCTAACACTCTATGGAGGGTTCCAGATCGAAAGCTCAAAACTCACCTTTGCTGATTTTACAGGATATGATCCTATTACAGCACAGAATATTGTTTATCCTGGTTTCGAAGTTGAGGGTTCAAACAAATCACGGTTTACTGTTGGTGCACGGTTGTTGCTTTTACTTATCAACGTTCATGTTGAGTATAGTATAGCAAAGAATCCGGTGCTTGCAGCAGGTGTTGGTATATCAATTCGTTAAGTACTACCAGAAGGCTGAATCTTGAAAAAAGATTCAGCCTTTTTCTTTCGTTAAAAGTTTTGTATCTTACAAATGCCTCAAGCAATTGAGGCATTTCTTTTTTATTGAGAAAGAGGTCTCTCTATGCTCTTTTCTATGAAAAGAGAAGAGAGATTTTTTGATGTACAAAACAGAGGTTTTATGATCGCAAAAGAATATATTAGAAATATTGCAATTATTGCTCATGTTGACCATGGCAAAACTACACTTGTTGATCACATGCTGCGTCAGACCAATACCTTCCGTGTTAATCAGCAGGTTGGTACACGTGTTATGGATTCGAATGAGCTTGAGCGTGAACGGGGAATAACAATTCTTGCAAAAAATACAGCTGTTTTTTATATCCACCCCAAAGATGGAATGCAGTATAAAATAAATATTGTCGATACGCCGGGTCACTCCGATTTTTCGGGCGAAGTAGAACGCACGTTGAAAATGGTTGACGGAGTTTTACTGTTGGTTGATGCAGCTGAAGGACCATTGCCTGGTACAAAGTTTGTACTTAAAAAATCACTCGAACTTAATCTGAAGCCGATTGTTGTAATCAACAAAATCGATCGGAAAGATGCGCGCCCGTACGAAGTTCTCGACGAAGTGTTTGAACTGTTCCTTTCTCTTGGAGCAAGTGATGAACAATTAGATTTTCCGGCAATTTACTGTATTGCAAAGCAGGGAATCGCAAAGCGTGACCTTGACTCTGAAAGTAACACACTTGAACCGTTGTTCGAAACTATAGTAGAAAAAGTGCCCGCGCCGGGGGGCAATACAGACGATCCCTTTCAAATGCTTGTAACAACGATTGACTACAATGAATACCTTGGAAGGTTAGGAATTGGCAAGGTATGGCGAGGAACCGTACGACTCGGTTCACCGATGAAAGTTATTCATCGGGATGGCTCTATTGAAGATGCGCGTGTAACAAAAATTTATACCTTTCATGGGTTAAAGCGTCTCGAAGTTGAAGAGGCTGGCACTGGCGATATAATTGCTTTAGCGGGAATGGAAGATGTAGACATTGGAGAGACAATAGCCGATGCAGTTGATCCGACGCCACTGCCGTTTGTCTCAATTGAAGAACCAACTCTTTCGATGAATTTTGTTGTAAACAATTCGCCATTTGCCGGGAAAGAAGGTAAATTTGTTACAACCCGACATCTTGGAGAACGATTAGCACGCGAGTTGCGTTCAAATGTCAGCTTACGGGTAGAACTTACCGATTCACCCGATGTTTTCAAGGTAAGTGGAAGAGGTGAACTCCATCTCGGAATATTGATTGAAACAATGCGTCGTGAGGGCTATGAATTTCAGGTATCGAGACCAGAAGTAATATACAAGCGTATCGACGATGTACTATCGGAGCCAATTGAGCACGTTATTATTGATGTGCCCGATGAATATGTTGGTGTTGTTATTGAAAATCTTGGTTCACGTCGAGGCGAATTGCGTAACATGATACAGAGTCAGGGAAATGCACGGTTGGAATTTTTTGTACCGGCACGTGGCCTTATTGGATTTCGGTCTGAATTTCTGACTCAGACAAAAGGGACAGGTGTTCTCCATCATACATTCCATGGCTACGAACCGTATAAGGGAGAACTTATAACCCGTACGCGTGGGGCTGTTGTTGCTCTTGAAGATGGTGTTGCTGTGCCATATGCAATGTGGAAACTTCAGGAACGATGTACCTTTTTTATTGAACCGGGAACAAAAGTATATGCAGGGATGATTGTAGGAGAAAACTCACGCGAATTTGATATGATTGTCAATGTATGCCGTACAAAACAACTGACAAACATCCGTGCTTCCGGTTCGGACGAAGCTATCAGGCTTGAACCACCACGGTTGCTTACACTCGAACAAGCTATTGAGTGGATTGCTGAAGATGAATTAGTAGAAGTTACGCCTCAATCAATTCGATTACGGAAAAAAATACTCGATCACAACGAACGGAACCGAATGGAGAAGAAAAAAGCAGAAACATTTGAAGATTAAAGTCAACGTACACTACTCGATGGTAGTGTGTTTATATGTTTAGCACTCTCTATAACACAGTTACACAAACGCAACCATTTAAAACGCTCCAACAGTTGCTCAACCACCTTCATCCGTCTCAACCTGTTGTTATTTCAAATGTACGAGGTTCATTACTCGCGTTTCTTAGTGTTTTCATTTATAACACAATAAAAAGAACAACGATCGTACTTACTCCAACCGGTGATCAGGCGGAAACTCTGCGTGATGATTGTGCTTCTCTTTATCGTAGCTCTTCGATACAATTGTTTGCATTTTCTTCGCACCATCATTCATTACAAATCGACCTAACACATTCAACTGCGTCGCTGGAAACGCTAGTTGCTCTCACACGTAACACATCGTCAATTGTTACTGCTGCAGTGGGTTCTGTTGCGCGTTCGATTCCATCGCCCGATGTGCTACGTCAGCAAATTGTAGAACTAGAAGCCGGTAAGGAGTATCCGTTTACGCAATTGCTCGAACTCTTGGCAGAGTGGGGATTTGTTAAAAAAGATTTTGTTGAAGAATATGGTGATTATGCAGTACGCGGTGGAATTGTTGATGTGTATCCATATACAGGAGATAATCCGCTACGAATAGATTTCTGGGGAGATACTATTGAATCGATTAGAGAGTTTGACGTACAGTCTCAACGTTCCATCAATGAAAGAACCTCCGCACTTCTTGTTGGATATAATCTCGAACAGGAAATAGCAACCAGTGCAACTGCTTCATTATTCGATTACCTTCCTTCAAATGCAATCATTTTAATTGAAGAACCAGTGCTGTGTCAGCGTGAGCTTGAAGAACTGGTTAAAGAGGGATGTACACTTCAGTTCGATTGGACAGATATAGAAAAGAAGGTATCGCAGTTAGCCCGAGTTGTGCATTCAACCTTTCAGACATCATCATCAGTGCAGGTAGATTTTGCATCACTTCCGCATCCGCCAATTAATGCGAGCATCAAACGGCTGATAGAACATCTGCATGTTTATTCACAGAAGAACTTAAACGTTGTACTCCTATGCGATACACAACAGGAAGCAACGAGACTGTCAGAACTGATAGAAGAAGAATTAACAGCTCCTGAAAGAGAAACATCCGACAACAGAAGTAATAACCCATTGCAATATACTATTCTGCCCACAGCGTTACACAAAGGTTTTGTTTATCCGGCAGCAAATATTGCGGTATTAACTGAGCACGAAATATTCGAACGGTTAAAGAAGAGAGGTATCAGCAGACGACGATTTAAAGGAATAACGCAAAAAGAATTATTTCAACTACGACGAGGCGACTATGTTGTTCATCAGGATTATGGAATTGGGAAATTTGCCGGACTCAATAAAATAAAAATAAACGGTGTTGAAACGGAAGTAATGAAACTTGTGTACGAAGGCGGTGATACACTGTACGTGAATCTGAATTTTATTAATCGTATACAAAAATATTCTTCGCAGGAAGGAGTAACACCGAAACTTTCGAAACTCGGTACACCGGATTGGGAACGATTAAAAGCACGTGCGCATAAAAAAGTTAAAGATATTGCCCGCGACCTTATAACATTGTATGCAAGAAGAAAAATGGAACAAGGATTTGCCTGTGCACCCGATACGCATTGGCAGAAAGAACTCGAAGCATCATTTTTATACGAAGATACTCCCGATCAGGCCCGAACGACACTTGAAGTAAAACGCGATATGGAGAGTTCATCTCCGATGGACAGGCTGGTATGTGGTGATGTTGGCTTTGGTAAAACCGAAATTGCAGTACGTGCGGCATTTAAAGCAGTGATGAATGGAAAACAGGTTGCCGTGTTGGTGCCAACAACCATTCTTGCTCAACAGCATTACTTCACATTCCGCGACAGAGTGGAACGTTACTCAGTGCGGGTGGAAATGTTAAATCGATTTAAAACCAAAAAAGAACAACAACAAATAATACAGCAGCTCCAACAGGGGAATATCGATATTATTATTGGCACACATCGGTTGCTTTCGAAAGATGTTCAATTCAAAGATCTCGGTTTGCTGATTATTGATGAAGAACATCGTTTTGGAGTTGCTGCAAAGGAACAATTGCGTCAACTACGGGCAACCATCGATACACTCACTCTTACTGCTACTCCAATACCTCGTACACTTCAGTTTTCGTTGCTTGGAGCACGCGATCTATCGTTAATTACAACACCACCTCGGAACCGTCTTCCGGTTCATACAGAAATTGCTCAGTATGATAAGCAACTAATTCGTGAAGCGATAGTTCGTGAACTTCAAAGAGGTGGTCAGGTGTTTTTCGTGCACGATCGTATTCAGGATATCGATATTGTTCAACGGAATCTTGAAGAATTAGTGCCGAATGCTCGCTTCAAAGTTGCTCACGGTCAGATGAAAGGTCACGATCTCGAAAAAACAATGATGGAATTTCTCGAAAAACGGTTCGATGTTCTGATTTGTACAAAAATTATTGAATCTGGTATCGATATACCAAATGTAAATACAATGATTATTAACCGAGCCGATCGGTTCGGGTTGGCTGAACTCTATCAGTTACGTGGAAGAGTGGGACGATCCAACGTGCAAGCGTATACATATCTATTAACACCACCATTTTCGGTTTTACCACGACAAACATTACGAAAGCTTCAGGCGTTGGAAGAATTTACAGAGTTAGGCTCTGGGTTTAATCTTGCGCTCCGCGATCTGGAAATTCGTGGTGCAGGAAATCTACTCGGTGCAGAGCAAACCGGCTTTATTGCCGAGATGGGATTTGAAATGTATCAGCGGATTGTGGAGGAGGCTGTTCGGGAACTACGGGAGCAGGAATTTTCCGATATATTCAAAGGCACACAACAAACCAAACAACAACCCGAGACTGTAATTGAAGTTGATTGCGGTGCATATATACCCGACATCTATATTGAACACGACGGCGAACGATTCGATATTTACCGCCGCTTGTACAGAGCAACTGCAAAACAAGAACTGACCAATATACGTGACGAACTGATCGATCGGTTTGGCGATTATCCTGAGGAAGTGGAACACCTCTTACTGGTAGTAGAAATCCGTCAGAAAGCATCACAGTGTGGTTTTACGAAGGTGAATATCAACGGTAATATCCTTCTGTTAACATTTCCACCCTCTGAGAATGTTCATTTTTATGAGGGAGATAATGCACCATTTCAGCACATTATTCAACAGGTGCAAGCTTTAGAAAACTACCGATGTTCTCTTAAACAACAGAACACACAGTTATTACTGCAGATAACACTTACCGATACAACAAACCCGATGGAAAAAATGAAAGAAGTACTAACAATAGTTGATTATTTGTTACAACATCGCACGTTGCAACCATTGTAATACACGTAACGGTATGAGTTCTTTATAAATACTTGAAATGTTTAATGTGTCATTAAAAAATTGTATACTGTTGGAGTAGCAAATAAAAGTGAAAATCGAATGACAAAACCATTAGAGCTTTCATATTATATAGAAGAACATAAAGATGCGTTAAATCCGTTGCTCATTTTAACGCACGATTACCCCGATCCCGATGCGTTGGCTTCAGCATATGCGTTATATTATCTTGCACAACACAATGGAATAGTTTATGGCGGACAGATAGGTCGGACTGAAAACCGTGAGATGGTACGTTTGCTGAAAATACCAGCAAAAAAAGTGCGCGCATCTGACTTTAAACATTATTCTAACATTGCTCTTGTTGATACTCAACCACGGTTCGAAAACAATTCTTTTCCCAAAAATAAACATGCAACCATTGTTGTTGATCAACACACGTCGAAGTACAACGTCGACGCAGATTTTGTTGTTGTAGATACCGAGGCCGGTTCAACATCAGCTCTTCTGGGACGTGAATTGCTCGCAAAAGGATTTGAAATACCAGAAAAGCTTGCAACAGCACTCGTTTATGGAATACTTTCCGATACACTCGACTTTTCCAGAGTGACACGTCGCGAAACAATAGATACATACTTTGAATTACTACCACTTGCTGATATGCGACTGCTGGCGCGTATTCAGAATCCTTCACGTCCACGTCGCTTTTTTGGCGAAATGTTAAGAGGTATTCAGAACGCACAAGTTCGTCAACGGTTAGTTGTCTCGCATTTATCAAAAGTAGAATATCCCGATCTTGTTTCACAAATGGCAGATTTTTTACTCACTTGTGAAGGAATGCAATGGTCGTTTTGTACCGGCAGATATGGTGGTTATTTACATTTATCTCTCCGTACATTGTTAACGGATGTTTCGGCCGCAGCAATTTTACGGAGCATTGTTGACAGTCCACGAGCCGCTGGTGGTTATGGACAGGTTGCAGGAGGAAAAATAAAAATTGCAGATCCCAAAAACGAGCAACTGTGGCAGGAAGCTGAGCACTTGATTGTAGAAAAATTATCGAAAAAACTAAAATTGAAAAAGACATCACGATTTCAACCTCTTGTGCCTGCATCGTACCGCGAAACTCAGGAAAGGAGCGAACCCAATGCGTGAATTGTGGGAAACAATAGGACTGACCGGTGTAGTTGATATTGTTGTTATGACGATAATAATCTATTCCATCCTTGTATGGTTTAAACGTACTCATGCCGGTTTTGCTGCTCTGGGGCTCTTTATGGTTGGTGCAGCGTATTTGATTGCTCGTCAGCTCGACTTGTTGTTAACAACAACAATGTTTCAGGGATTCTTTGCCATTATTTTGATTGCGATTGTTGTAATTTTTCAGGAAGAAATCAAACGGTTTCTCGAGCAGCTTGTAAGCAGAAGTTTTATTCCAAGTAAACGTCGTAAACGTATCTTCAGCCGGTGGGAAAAGAGAGTCGATATACTTGTCAATGCAGTTCATTCGTTAGCAAACGATAGAATCGGTGCGCTTATTGTTATACGCGGAAAAGACCCGATTGTACGACATCTCAACGGTGGAGTTGATCTCGACGGAGAATTAAGCGAACAATTACTTGAAACATTGTTTACACCAGGGGCACCAACCCACGACGGTGCGGTTATTATAGAAGGAAATAAGATAACCGAATTTTCATGTTATCTGCCGCTGTCAAAAAATCTCCGTAAACTTCAGAAAGCCGGCACACGCCATGCAGCAGCGCTTGGTTTATCGGAAGTGACAGATGCATTCTGCATTGTTGTTTCGGAAGAAAAGGGGTCTATTTCTGTAGCACGCAACGGCGATATTACCATAATGCGCGATGCCGAAGAGCTTCGATCAAAACTTGAAGCTTTCTATCAGGAAATTACTCCACCACTTGAATCAAAACCATTTCAGAGTTTTTTCAAACAAAACTATCGCGAAATGGTTGTAGCCTTTGTTGCTACTCTTATTCTATGGTTCTTCTTTGTGCACGAATCGAAAATTGATTACCGTACATTTGCATTACCGGTTGAATTTGAAAACCTTCCACCGTCGCTTGTTGTAAAACGTGTTGAGCCATCACAAATAGAAGTTACGTTCTCGGGGCCAAGAAGAATGTTTCTATTTCTTAATGAGAAAACAATGAAGGTATCACTTAAAATATTTGATGGCAAAGAAGGTACATATCGTCGTCCCATAACACGTTCGAATATAGTATTTCCTGAAGGTTTATACGTAGAACATATACAGCCACAGCAAGTAATAGTTCAATTGGTAACAAAATGAATTGAGGTGATATGACCACGAATCAAATAAAAAAAGTACGATATGGTATCATCGGCTTCGGTTCTTTTGCAGAGCGTGCAATTGCACCGGCAATTCTGGAATCACCCAACTCAGAGCTCGTTGCTATTCAGAAGCGAAATAGTGATGAAGTAAAAGTAAAAGCAGAACAATATAAGATACCATTTGCATTTGTACGTGAAGAAGAATTAATACAGTGTTCTGATATCGATGCGGTTTTTATTTCGTCACCGAATTCACTTCATGCACAACAAACAATAATGGCGGCTCAGGCAGGGAAACATGTGCTTGTTGAAAAACCAATGGCATTGAATAGTACTGAAGCACAGGCAATGACCGATGCGTGTCGGAAAAACAATGTCAAACTCATGGTCGGTCATATGGTACGATTTTCGCCGGCTATTGAATGGCTGAAAAAACTTGTGAAGGCCGGTACATTGGGAACCATTCAGTACGTACGCACGGAGTATATCTACGATTCGCGACTTTCAAAGCGGCGTTGGTTGTTTGATCGAGCTCTTGCTGGTTCCGGTCCACTATTCGACATCGGTGTGCATTGTCTCGATACAATGCGCTTTGTGCTGGACGACGAAGTTGAGTCGGTATGTTCGCAACTGCACCCGTTACCAACATCAGATCGCACGGAAGATACAGCCTTCGTAAATATAAAGTATTCGAAAGGGATAATTGGTTCAATATATTGTTCTTTCAACGCTCCTTACCGGCGTTCGGTGTTCGAAATCTATGGTACAGAAGGAATTGTTTCACTCTCAGATTTCACACTAAGTGAGAGAAATGTGGAAATTACCTATATAGGCGGAAAACAGGGACTACCTGAACAATTTCCCGTTCATAAAGTATTCGTTCCGAATTTGTATGAACGGGAAATAACATTCTTCTCTGATGCAATAATCGACAATACAGAATCGCCAATCCCCGGTGAAGAAGGCTTAAAAAATCAAAAAATTCTTGATGCTGCATTAAGCTTTTGTTATGCACAGAGACATTCTTGACAACCCCTTCTAATTTCTTTACTTTGACAATACGGAATATGAGACCAAAAAAGAACATAGCAATATTAGGTTCTACGGGTTCTATTGGTTGTAATGCCATAGAAGTGTTACAATCACTCGATGAACACTTTACAGTGACCTATTTAACAACCAATGTCAACATCGGGCTTCTTGAAGAACAAATAAAACGTGTAAAACCGAAAGGAGTTGTTGTTTTTAATACAGAACAAATGCAAAAGTTAAAGCAAAGAGTAACTGATATTGAGGTACTCGGTGGTCTTGAAGGATTACTCGAAATTGTTCGACGTGACGATGTTGATGTTGTACTCAACGCATTGGTTGGCTTTGTTGGGTTACGACCGACAGTAGAAGCAATAAGACATAAAAAGCAAATTGCATTGGCAAATAAGGAAACACTTGTGGTAGCCGGATCTATTATAAACTCGCTTGCAAGAGAAAACAATGTCCAAGTGCTTCCAATCGACAGTGAACACAGCGCAATATTTCAATGCATGGCTGGTGAACAGCAATCTTCTGTAAAAAAAATAATTCTTACTGCATCAGGTGGACCGTTCCTCAATACTCCCATCGAACATTTTTCTAAAATATCTGTTGAAGAAGCACTCAAACATCCGAACTGGAAAATGGGAAATAAAATAACCATCGATTCTGCAACACTCATGAATAAAGGACTTGAGGTAATCGAAGCTCATTGGCTCTTTGGTCTCGATCCCGGTAACATTGAAGTTGTAATTCATCCACAATCAATTATTCATTCAATGGTTGAATTTATTGACGGTTCAATAAAGGCACAACTGGGATTACCTGATATGAAAATACCAATTCAATATGCACTTACCTATCCGGAACGAATGCCACTTTCAGTGCCTGGTGTACAATTTCCAAAACTTCAATCGATGACGTTTTTTGCCCCCGATCATAAAAAGTTTCGTTGTTTACAACTTGCATACGATGCGTTATCGTTGGGCGGTACTGCTCCAGCCGTAATGAATGCAGCAAATGAAGTAGCGGTTCAGGCATTTCTCGACCGTAGAATTACTTTTGATAAGATACCAGAAATTATCGAGCGAGCATTGGAATTACATACAAACCATAGAACTCCGGAACTGGAACATGCTATAGAAGCAGATAAAGCAACAAGAAAGTACGTACGAACTTTAATTTTGTAAATATTGTTCAACTATAAGGATTTATTATAAGGTAGAGTAAGAATATGGAAATTATAAGCACAATATTTTACTTCATTGTCACAATTGGAATTCTTGTTTTTGTTCACGAACTTGGTCACTTTTTAGCGGCTAAATTTTTTAAGATGCGAGTCGATGTCTTTAGTATTGGATTTCCACCTCGTGCATTTGGAAAAAAGATTGGCGAAACAGATTACTGTATTTCGTGGATTCCAATCGGCGGTTACGTCAAAATCGCTGGGATGATAGATGAAAGCTTTGATACCGATTATACAAAACATCCACCTCAACCGTGGGAATTCCGTTCAAAGCCAAAATGGCAACAAGCTATTGTCCTCTCTGCTGGAGTACTGATGAATATTCTGCTGGCAATAGTCATCTTTTGGGGAATAATTTATTATCAGGGTAAGGTAATTCGTCCGGTTACAGAAATCGGATACATTCAACCTAACAGTGTTGCAGAAAAAGCAGGAATGCAAATTCGTGATAAAATTCTCTCCATCAATAATATTGCAATAACACACTGGGAACAAATAGAAAGTTTGTTGTTTACCGAAAATTTAGCATCACAACTAAACATCGAGGTAGAACGAAATAATCAAAGATTTACTGTTACAATACCTCAATCAGAAATACCGAACATGATAGACGAGCGTTTTGGGATAATGCCTCAAGGTTTGGTCCCTGTTGTTGGAATGGTTGAGCATGGAAAACCAGCCGAAGCAGTTGGACTGCAAGCTGGGGATACAATAGTTGCAGTCAACGGAGAACCTGTTCATTTCGGAGCGCTCTCAGGCATTATTAAAAACTATGCAGGTAAAGAAATGACAATTCGCTGGAAACGCCAGAACGATTATATGGAATCGACAATTACACCAACAGAAGAAGGAAGAATAGGAATTTTATTGGAAGTTGGATATGTCGGACCAATACTTCGCCAGGAGTTTGGTTTAATCGAAGCTCTTCCGGTAAGTATCCGCGAAGTATTTGTTACTACAAAAATTTTTCTCACAAATATTTCACAGATAATAGTGGGAAAAGTGTCTTTCAGCAAATCGGTAGGAGGACCAGTTAAAATTGCTCAAATGGCAAATCGGTCTGCTGAAAGTGGTATTATTACATTTTTTGGTTTTGTCGCTTTGTTGAGTATTAGTCTTGCATTATTGAATATTTTACCATTTCCTGCACTCGATGGAGGGCACCTGATGTTCCTCTTATTTGAGGCTGTTTTCCGAAGACCGATACCCGACAAGGTTAAAATTGCTATTCAAAAAGTAGGATTTACACTCTTGCTTGTGTTTATGGCTTTTGTATTGTATAATGACATTGTCAATTTTTGATCTGCCACACGGCTGTGATTAAAGTCAAGGGAAAAGTTATGAGGCTACACTACTTTGGAGGTAGAATAAACATTCAAAAGGAGTTTGGTATGAAACTATTAAAATTTATTATTGTAGTCATTATGACAATGGGAGGATTCTGGTATCTCGAATCTATGGCACAAGTAACCACGCCGTCGGAGCTGGCTCCGATTAAAAAAGTTGAAATTATAATTAACACCCCTGATTATCAGGTGGCATACCTTTCGGACTTCATCGATGTGCGCCAGCAAAAGCTTAGTCCTTCGGTTGCAAATGTTTCGGTAGATATAGATGTTGTTGATCCCGCAGGGAAAAGTGGAATAATATCGCTCGAAGCGGAAATTTTGGTTCAACTACAAGGCGATAAACAAACTGAGGTATTGGTTAAAGGGCGTACAAATCGTTTTGTAGTACCAAACGGACATCGTACACTTTCCGCGCGTGATTTTGCAAGCAAAGCATTGACCCAGGAGATCAGAATACTTGGCGATGAATTTTATTACGAAAATACGTCTCTCCGGAAACGTCTTGAAGACAGAGCGCAAACAACACTAACTATACCACCGGGTACTTATAAGATTGTTCTTCGAGCAAAAAATATACTGAACAATGTTGTGGGAGTTGGAGAGAAAACAATTGTAATAAGTCGGAGTAACGTTGAAGAAGTGGTTGTAGAAATTATTGAACCTAAAAATGGATCAACGGTAACAACACTTACCCCAACATTTTCGTGGACAACAACCGCTAACGATGTAATTGTCCGCATATTCGAGGCCGGCAGGAGTCACCGATCAGCTCAGGATGCAACAGCCGGTGCGCGACCCTTTTTGACACGAACACTGACTGGAGTAACAACAATGACCTATCCGGCCGATGCCGAGCGTAAACTTGAAGAAGGAAAGGCGTATGTTGTTCAGGTCAGTGCGCTGATATCGACAAATCGTGGGGTTGTTGAACGTCCGGGTAAACCGGTAGTTTTTCGGGTGTCGGGCGATAGAGTTGGTATGATACTCGACAAATTTTTCAGCACTCAGCCATCAGATATAGCTGCTGTTTATTCGACGTTGCGTTCCGAACAAACGCAATGGATTCCATGGAAAAATTATGGTGCAATAACACTCGACGGTAAAATTATCGGAGAAGAAGAACTTGAGCAACTTCTTCAGAAACTGAGTCAACAGCAAGATTTAAAACCTTCAATTTCAATCGAGAACCAATAGTTAAGGAGGGCAAGCCATGAAAAAGATAACAATTCTTTTAGTAACCGTAGTGGTAGGTATTTTGGTTCTCGGACAAAGTAATCAAAAGCAAACGAAAGATATAACAGCATATGTCATTAAAGTTGTTCGCGACGTTGATATGCGTACACCAACTTCCGGCTGGCAAAAGGCAGTACCGTTAAGTCAACTGAAATCGGGATATGAAATTAAAACAGAAAAAGGATCGTTGGCAATAATTCTTTTTGCTGATCAATCGAAAGTTATTGTACGCGAAAAATCGATTGTTACTATTCGTGGAGAAATGCAAGGAAAGCAAATTGTAAATCGCAATGTGCATACCGATCGCGGAACGGTTGTATTTAATGTAAAGAAAGCGGAAACCGAGCAATTTCGTTTTTCATCACCAATTTCAGTTGCATCAATACGAGGTACTCAAGGTGCATTCAATGTAGGCGGTGGTTCTGACAATTTAATTATAAGTGAAGGATTGGCTGAATTCACAAATCTGATTAGTGGACGAACGATGAACGTCGCAACAGGGCAAAAGGGAGTTGCAGATAGTAGCGGTGCTATTGATGTAGCAAACGCTTCGGAAGATGAGCTCAATGACATTCAGCAAGGGCAGGATATTCAGGATCAGCAGGATGAGCAACCGGGTGCTATAGAGAGAAAATATGCGGAATTCAGCAAATTAAAATCAGGTCGGGATGGTTTTGTACGGTTAAATCTCAAACAAATACAACAAAAAGTTACGTCTGTCAATATGTATTATAAAAAGAAGGGAGAATCAAGTTATCGTGAGCAAGAATTAAAAATCAATGGGCCGTTTGCTTCCGGTAAAATAGAGGGCACTTTTATAAAATATCCCGCATTAGAGTATTATTTCAATATTGTACTTGCTAATGGTTCATCAATTCAACTACCAGAAAATGGGGAGAGTAATCCGGCTGTTGAAAAAGTTGAGCCGGTTCAGCACATACTTCGTATTCCAGGACAAACCGGTGCATTACAGAAAAAGGTGTTAGAATATAAGTGGATGGAATAATTAGTCATTTTTTAAGTATATTCAAACGGTAAAGAGACAAACTCTTTACCGTTTGTCTGTGTACGGATTTATCTTTTTGAATTATTATTGTGGGGTACTATTTATGAGGCATAATGTTATTAAAGTGAGAATCTTGTCTTTTTTTTTCCTGTTATTCATGAGCACTGTATTGATGAATGCTCAGGTTAGTATGTATATAGCAGATGTACAAACACCTGTAGCAAAAGAAGGAGAGCCGTCAACGCTCAGTGTTCGCTTTACACAACAGGCGGTAGTTCAAAAAGCATTTCTCTATCTCCGACCGTTTGGTGAAAGTGAATTCAAAGAGCTTGAGATGCTCATGTCGGGTCGAACAGCTGTTGTAACAATTCCGTCGCGATTCATAATACCTCCATATGTAGAATACTATATTGGCTATCAGATAGCAGATGGTATGAAATCATATCCGGAAGAAAATCCCGAAGGTAATCCTTTAAAAATTACAGTACGTTCTGTAGATTCAAAAGATAATGAAATCCGTATTCTGAGCCCGGAACCAGGGGAAACTCTTCCACAGGAAGAAGTCGTTGTCGCGATTTCCCTTCTCTATGCATCGGATGTTGTTGATAAAACAAAAACAAAAATTTACCTCAACAACATCGATGTAACAAACTACGTTATTTTTTCTGACGAGGTACTGCTTTTTAATCCAACTGTGGTAGGGAGTACCATCGATATTGGAACACAGAATCTTTTAATCCAGTTATATGATAATAAGGGATCGCTTTACCATTCTAAATCAGTAACATTTAATGTAATGTCAAAGGCTACTATCGAAAAGCAGAGGAGTTCTTTTCAATCCAACGGTTCTGTTCAGCTCGAAGCACGAAACGAATACATAAGTTCACAATCGACAACTTATTTACGGGGGGATATACAGATAACGGGAAGTTATAGTTTTCTCAATGGGGGAGTTGATCTTCATTTAACAAATGAAGATAAGCCTACGGTTCAACCTCAAAACCGCTATCGTGCAACACTTCAAATTGATGAATATGCAAGAATACAGCTTGGTGATGCATATCCTCAGTTTCCGTCTCTTTTAATCAGTGGTAAAAGAGTAAGAGGACTAACGGGCTCATTGACACTTGGATTTTTTAATGTTGATCTAAGTATAGGTCAAACCGAACGAGCTATAGAAGGAAAAGTTTTACAAGACACAACATATGTCGATTCATCGGCAGCGGCAAGCCGACCAAAGGAATCATTACCACTTGGTGGATTGAAGTACAGACTTTTTGAAGCCGGTACATATAAAAGAAATATATTAGCAATACGGCCGAGTTTTGGTAACGGGGAAAATTTTCAGTGGGGTATATCATTCACAAAAATGAAAGACGACGTCGGGTCGATACAATACGGTGTTTATCCAAAAGAAAATTTAGTTGTTGGCACTGACATACTCCTTGCATTCGATGATCAGAAGATACGATGGTTTACACAAGTTGCATTCAGTATTTCAAATACCGACATCAGTAGTGGTAATCTTTCAGATGCTGCTATCGATTCTATTAAAGGAGTCTATGACCCGAATAAAACACCGGACGAAGTACAGAAAGCAAAAGATGAAGCAGAAACACTGAAAAAAATTGCAAAAATTGCCCGCTCTTTTATTACTGTCAATGAGTTTATTACGCCACTCGATCCGATAACAAAATTACCATCGAGTGCTTTTGAAACAGAGTTTACATTGAATTACTTTAACAATTTTATTCGGGTTTATGGTTTTCGAAGAGGAAGATCGTATCTTTCGTTTGGAAATGATTTTATTCAAACAGATGTTCAGGGTATTAATATATCTGACCGTATCCGATTATTTAGTAATAAACTACTTTTGAGTATTGCATACGAAACAAAAACCAACAATACCGCACATGAAGCTTCTTCACCAACAACACGATTCAACACGTTTACATCTTCAATAACAGCATTCCCGGGTGTTGAATACCCATCAATGACAGTAGGATATGGATACAATACGCGTCAGAACGATGTATCTTTGTCCCAGTACTATCAAACCAATAAACCATTGTTGCCGGAAAGTTTACTACCCACCGATGCAACAATTGCAACACTATATCAAAACCGTTATACTGTTGTACCTGATAACGAGATGTTTAATACCGCTGATGAAATAACGAACCGGTATTTTACATCGCTGAATTATGATTTTCAATTTTATGGTAGACAGAACGCCAACCTAACAGTTTCGTATGCTGAAAAGAATGACAGAACATTTTATAAGCGTAATCAGGATAACCTTAATATTTCAACTTCTGTAACAACCACCTATACAATCCCGCTTCAGACGACAGTTGGATTTGTGGTGAGCACAAATTCGACATACCTGGTTCAACGTGATACTGCTGGAGCATATTTAAACACGACAACAAAAGTACCTTTCAATTATCAAACTATTACATTGAGCGGTCGTTACAGAATGTTGAACAACAAGTTAAACATCATTGCAACAGTTGCTCCCTCGTTCGGAGATTTTAGGAGATTCCTGATTCAAAGCGGAGCCGATTATGAGGCATGGATAAATCATGTCTTTACGCTTGAGGTATCGCTATTCCGTTATCCCGGCAAATCCACAGATGTACTAGCCGGTCTTCTCTATCGGTTTATATTCTGATAATGTTGAGCTATCAATCACCAAGGTGTAGCAATGATACAATATGATATAAAGAAGAAGGTGCTTCCCATCGTCGTTAAATTTTTAGTGGGAATAGGAATAGGATTAATTGTACTGGTTTTGACGGGAGGATGGATAGTTGATATTCCGTTCCTAAAAGAGATAGATTTACTTACTATCGATCTAAGGTATCAAGGTAAGTATGAGAAAATAAAAGATGAACGGGATATAAAAGATGAGAGTGATGTAGTTATTGTGAGTATTGGCGATGATGATCTGAAAGCTCTTGTTGATCCATTTCCCTTTCCCCGTAATTACTATGCTCACCTTGTTGAAAATCTGAACAAAGCTGGTACACGTGTTATTGTGTTTGATATAACTTTTGATACTCAGGGAAAAACTGCACTGGGGGATAGTATATTCCGTGAGACGTTAAAAAAATATAATAATGTAATATTGGCAACGAAGGTTGAAAGTCAAACGATTGGGCAAAAAGTTGTTATTCGTTCAACGGAACCAAGGTACGACAATATTTTTTTTGATGTAAACAAGAATATTGGTGTTGTAAATATACATAAAGATCGGGATGATGTTTGCCGATCATATTTTCCGATGCTTGATGTAAAAGGATGGCTAACTCCAACTTTGGCATTTGCTGCGCTCAACAGAGCATGGAATCTTCCTCCACTTACAACTGTTTCAATAACTGATAATTACTTCGTCTATGGAAAGAGAAGCATACCAAAGTATGACGAGACAAGCTTTCTTTTAAATTTTTATGGTCCTGTACAAACATTTCGTTATGTACCTTTCTCTCAGGTTATAGATGATTCTACGTTCCAAACAAAAGATGAAATAGAGCTTGAAGAAGAAATTAATGCGTTTGATGAGGGGATGAAGGCGCTTTTTAAAAACAAAATAGTTCTCGTCGGCTCTATTATGGCAGAGGAGCGTGATTATCATAATGTACCGTTGTATAGAGAAGATGGAAGCAAAAAGAATTATGCAATGCATGGAGTTGAAATTCATGCCACTGCTATTCAGAATGTACTCGATAATAATTTTATTACAACAATTAATCCAAACATAGAAAACAGTATAGTTTTTGTTTTATCGTTGCTCGCTTTCTTTTCTTTTGTCGCATTAAAGCAGCTTCACCTCAGGAAAGTCTGGCTACTGGAAATTGGTACAATTGCAGGGGTAGCACTGGTGATTATACTTATTATAGAGATTGCTGTCTATTTGTTCTCGAGCGAACATATTCTCTTCAATGTGGTGCGTCCATCGTTGACCATAATACTTGCTTATGTCGGTGCATCAGTTTATCAGTATTTAGTCGAACGGCAACAAAAGGCTCTTATTAAACATGTTTTTAGTCATTATATCAATCCGGCGGTTGTAAATGAACTGATTGCAAATCCTGAAAAAGCAAAGTTAGGCGGTGACCGTAGAGAGTTGACGGTTTTTTTCTCTGATATTGCAAACTTTACTAATATCTCGGAACGATACCATGATCAACCCGAAAAACTCGTTGAGCTACTCAATGAGTATCTCGACGAAATGACTCGAATAATTCTGAAGTATGATGGTACGCTTGATAAATATGAAGGTGATGCAATCATGGCATTTTGGGGAGCACCAATACCTCAGACAGATCATGCGCTTAGGGCATGTCTGGCAGCAATTGAAATGCAAAAGCGATTGAATGTGTTACGAACAAAATGGGCAAAAGAACAAAAGCCGTTAATGGATGTAAGGATTGGAATTAATACAGGTGTTATGATTGTTGGAAATATGGGAGGAAGAGATCGGTTCGATTATACAGTTATCGGCGATAGTGTTAACCTTGCATCCCGGTTAGAAGGGGCTAATAAACAATATCAGTCAAAAATAATGATCAGTGAGTTTACCTATAATCATGTAAAAAATAAAATACTTGTGCGAGATCTTGATTTAATTCTTGTAAAAGGGAAAACAGCTCCTGTGAAAGTATACGAGGTGCTTGGACCGTCAAATATGGAAATGTCTGAACAACAACGGCAGGCACTGGAATTTTATCATGAAGGGTTACGGTTATACAGGCAACGACAATGGGATGAAGCAATAGCTTACATGGAACAAGTGTTATCGTTGGATAAGACAAGTTTCGTTGCTCAACTTTATAAAGAGCGAGCACAACTTTATAAACTCACTCCCCCACCACCTGACTGGAATGGTGTTTTTGTAATGTCCATGAAATAGCCTCAATTTAGCATTTTTTCACAAATTTAACCTTTCGAAGGTATGGAGAATACCCCAAAAAGGGTATTGTGTGGAATAATTTTAATTTCTCACTGTTGTAAAAATACACCATTTGAGTGATTGTAGTAAGAATATAATCTTTTTTAATTGAAAGCAACCTTTGATTGTTCTTTGTTATATGTGGTGGATTGCTACTCACTGTCTCATCCTCCCGGGGGAAGGATGTGATAGTGATTCACCACAAGTTAAGGAACTGCGAGGGTTCAGTACCAAATGCTACCACGGGCAAGTCAGATACTACCGGACTTGCCCTTTTTTTTAGTAGTATTCGATGTATACTTCTTTATCAAGGGTTTCGATGAGAGAAATAAGTTGATTTATGATACTTTCTCGCAGAGTAGTTGTTGTAACGTTCTGATACAACGTTGAATGGCTGTTTGAAGCTAGTCCGAGCAAAATTGTTATATAATTTGCTTGTAATATTTCGCGTGCGAGTAAGGATGCAGCATTATTTTCCTGTAATACAAAATGCTCGTTGTGGATATACCTGGATATATATTCAACTGCACGGATCAATGTTAATATGCCCTCAGTTACGAGATCTATTCCTTCCATAATAGAATAAGGTGGTATATCGTTCGATGCAGTGTGAGATAATACCCGTATCGGAATACCGGTGTGAGCAGAAACAATCTCGCTTGTTGTTCCACCGCAGATAATTTTTTTCCCATACGAGTTGATAAATTTATTTACAACATATTCATCAAGCCTTGATGTTGATGGTGGACCAGTTAAAATAGTTAATTCGTTTGCTTGTACACAATGGAGTATAGCGAAAGAAGCATCATCATTTAATATTCTGTGACTATTGTTTGTAACATGGGAGAAAATGTCATTTGAAAGATCATTAAGAGAAAATTTCTTATAAAGCAGATGCTTTTCGATGTGCTTTGAAAGAGAATTAATTGTTAAACCATCATCAATGTAACTATCTGTTGACGATCCTGGCACACCGTCGGTCATTGAAATTAAAAGATCGTTGTGCTTAAGTTCATAACTTGCTGAAAATATTTTTTTTCCATTGACAATTACATAATCATATCTAATAGATTTGAATGAGTTATTCCGGAAGAACAATACAGGAGGATTCCCATAATTAGTAATTGTTATTTTATTAGAGATGCGATCGATGTCTAAAATTGTAAAAGTAGCATAAGCCTCCTCTATGTTGCTTTGTATCGGGAGGGTTTGGGCTAAAAGATGGAAGGCTTTTTGTAATGGGTAATCGGCGCGAAGAAAAGTAAACAACATTCGACTTGTAAAAATTGAAGAAAGCGAAGCAGTTATTCCGCTACCCAAACCGTCAGAAACAAGTACGAGAGATCTGTCTGCGCAACGGTGAGTAATAATTGTGTCGCCACATACCTCGTTACCCTCTTTAGGTATACTAACGGTTGTTGTATTGGTCAATAATTTCATATTACAATGTATCTGAATTTATAAGTTTAATAAGATGCTGTAAGCTAATGTTGGCTTTTGCTGTTGTTTCACCAAGCAATTGAGCTATACTTTGAACGACATGAGTTTGTTCCTGAATAACAGAATTTACTTCACCTATGATGCGCTGTTTCATTAATTCAAGTTGTTGAGCTTGTTCCCATTCAGTTGTTAGGTTCACGAAAATAGCGGCGATAACTTGTTCTTCAGGAACAGGGAAAATTAATCTTCGCACAAAAAGATTATATCGTTCATAATTCTTTTTTTCAGCCGGAATAATAATTTTTTCACTCCATGCTTTTTTAAAATCCGAGATATCATCGAACCATTTGCCAAGATGGTAACCAAGAATATTCTGTTCGCTTATCCTGAACATTGAACAAAAAGCAGGATTGACAACCGTTACTAACAATTCGGGTGTAACGACAAGTAATCCGTTAGGATCATAATCCCATAATATTTGCCATAATGATTTTTTATTCATAAAAACTTTATTGACAAAAAGTAAAATAATTGATATAATACTATCGATAATAATATATCGATATAATATTATCATATCAAGGATAATTTGATGAAAATGCAGAAAAAAGATAAAACACCAACTCCAATAGTTCGCAGATTATCGATTTATCATCACCTTTTGCGAACATTAAAAGAAGAAGGTGTAGAAAAAATTTCGAGCACCAAACTTGCCGAAATGGTGGAATATACGCCTATTCTTGTTCGTAAGGATTTAGAGGTGACCGGATTGATTGGTAAGCCAAAAACAGGGTACCAGGTAGACGAACTGTTGGAAGCCATTAGCATATTTGTAGGCTGGACGAAAGAATGGAAAGCTGTTCTTGTTGGCGTCGGGAATCTTGGGAGTGCATTGTTAAAATATCCATGGCTTTTTGAACATGGATTACGTTTTGTTGCAGCGTTTGATAATCATCCGGAACGGTCGAATGTTGTTATCAATAATATTCCGGTTTATTCAATGAATTATTTTGACTCTTTTATGGATGAGCATAAAGTTGATATTGGTGTTGTAGCGGTGCCGGCTTCGGCGACACAGCTTGTTGTAAAGAAGCTTGTTGAAAAAGGCGTGCGAGGTATCTGGAATTTTTCGAACACTCATCCAAAAGTGCCGGCAGGTGTTATAGTTGAAAATGCAGTGTTTACACTAAGCCTTGCCACACTTACACGTCGTTTATCTGAACAACAAATCTAATGAACAAGGAGAGAGGATACATATGTCACCAGAAATGTTACGTGAACAGACTACTAAATTTAGCAGTGTGTGTGAAATATTAGAACGTTACGAACACAAACAATCGATGCTTATTCCGATACTGCAGGCTGTACAAGAAGAATACCGTTATTTGCCTGAAGAAGTTCTTGAGTTTATTGCATCATCACTGAAAATTCCGACAGCGCGTGTGTATGGAGTTGCTACATTTTATACACACTTTGCTTTGAAACCAAAAGGAAAGTATCTGATACGTATATGTGATGGTACTGCGTGTCATGTTAAAGAATCAATACCGATACTAGAAAAAATTCGTCAGGTGTTGAAGTTAAAGGGTAATCAAAATACAACTGATGATTTTTTGTTTACAGTTGAAACGGTCTCTTGTTTGGGGGCCTGCGGTTTAGCCCCGGTTGTGGTGGTGAATGAAGAAGTTCATGCATGTATGACACCACAAAAAGTTGAAACACTTATTAATTCAATTATTGAAAAAGAAAAGGGTGTATGTCATGGATAATACAAATGTTGTTGCAGTTAATCTTGAAGAAATAGCACAACAATATGCAGAACGAACACAATCGATAGCTGGGAAAATTATTGTTTGTGCAGGTACCGGTTGTATTGCTAACGGCTCGAAAGCAGTGTACGATCGGTTTGTTGAAGAATTAAAAGAAAGAAATATTACAGCGTATGTTGATGTTCAATTTGCTGAAGAAGAACCAGGATTTCATCTTTCTATCAGTGGTTGTCAGGGTTTTTGTCAGATGGGTCCGTTAGTTACTATTTTACCAGAAAATATTTTTTATACAAAAGTACGTACATCGGATGTACCACTTATTGTTGAAGAAACGGTAATTAATAAAAGAGTTGTAGAACGACTATTGTATAAAAATCCTAAGGATAAAAAGGTTTGTACTAAAATCAGTGAAATTCCTTTTTACACACAACAACAACGTGTAGTACTTGAGCAATGTGGATCGGTTAATCCTGAAGACATTTGCGAATATATATACCATGGTGGTTATAAAGCTGCCCGTAAAGCGTTTACAGAAATGACGCCAGATGAAATCTGTTCGCTTATTGAAAAATCTGGTTTACGTGGAAGAGGTGGTGGAGGTTTTCCTACGGGCAGAAAGTGGAAAGCAGCAGCACTTCAGAATTCGCCCAAGAAATATATTATCTGCAATGGTGATGAAGGTGATCCAGGTGCTTTTATGGATCGGAGTGTTATGGAGGGAAATCCACATAGTGTTATCGAAGGAATGATGATTGCAGCTCGTGCAATCGGAGCAGATGAAGGATATGTGTATGTGCGGGCAGAATATCCGTTAGCAGTGCAAAGAATACGAAAAGCAGTTCGGGATGCGTTGGAGTTAGGTATTCTCGGCGATGGAATTTTTGGTACAAAGCACCGTTTTACAATAACAGTAATGGAAGGAGCAGGGGCTTTTGTCTGCGGCGAAGAAACAGCATTGATAGCCTCTATCGAAGGAAAACGTGGTATGCCGATGCCAAAACCACCATTTCCGGCTGAATCGGGTTTATTTGGCAAACCGACGGTTATCAATAATGTTGAAACTCTTGCATCTGTACCTTGGATATTAAACAACGGAGTTGATGCATATCGTGCCGTAGGAACTGCCGGTTCACCGGGCACAAAAACATTTGCACTGTCGGGACACGTTGTAAATACAGGATTAATCGAAGTGCCTTTTGGTTCAACATTGAGAAAAATAGTATTCGATGTCGGCGGTGGTGTAACCGTTAAACGTGGTATTGGTACAGAAGCGGATCTTAAAGCAGTACAAATAGGAGGTCCTTCCGGTGCATGCTTGTCGCCGAAATATCTGGACTATCCGCTTGATTTTGATTCGCTTCGCACTATAGGTGCAATGGTTGGTTCAGGTGGTCTTGTTGTTATGAACCATGACACGTGTATGGTTCAGATGGCACGCTACTTTATGCAATTTACGCAAAGTGAATCCTGTGGTAAATGTGTATTGTGTCGTGAAGGAACATATCAGATGCTCTTGCTCCTGGATGATATTATAGAAGGGCGTGCAGACGAAAGAACACTTCTTCTATTGGAGCAAATTGCTCGGGCTGTATCAAAAGGTTCGTTGTGTGGTCTCGGCAAATCTGCTCCGAATCCGGTTTTGTCGATACTTAAAGATTTCAGAAAAGAATTTGAGGAACATATTTTTGAAAAACGATGCCCCGCAAATAAATGTAAGGCATTACTCAATCCGTCAATAAGTGAAGAAAAATGTAAAGGGTGCGGGGTATGTATAAAAGTTTGTCCGGTTGGAGCAATAACCGGTGAGCGGAAAAAGGTACACACAATTAACGAAAAGCTGTGTATTAAATGTGGTGCCTGTATCTCGGCATGTAAATTAGGTGCTATAGCTTAAGGAGTGGAAAATGGAACAAGGTAAATATTTATTTGTAAATGGTAAAAAAGTTTTCTTCGACAATGAAAAAAACCTACTTGAGGTTATTCGCCGTGCGCATATTGATATGCCAACGTTTTGCTATCATTCAGAGTTAAGTGTTTATGGTGCATGTCGTCTTTGTGTAGTAGAAATTGAGGGCAGAGGTATTGTTTCGTCGTGTTCAACAAAACCTGAAATCGGCCTGAAAGTCTATACTTCAACGAGCGAGTTACGCGAGATTCGTAAAATTTCACTTGAGTTGCTTCTTGCTAATCATCATCAGGAATGTACATCCTGTATAAAAAGTTCGACATGTAAACTTCAGGATATTGCCCGCAAGCTCGGTGTTACAGAAGTGAGATTTAAAAAAGCAGAAAGACAGTTACCGGTTGACGATTCGACATTTGGTATTTTACGTGATCCGAATAAGTGTATTCTTTAAGTCGATTGTGTACGTGCATGTAGTGAAATACAAGGTATCGGCGCAATTGACTTTACTTTCCGTGGTCATACATTACAGGTTGCTCCGAGTTTCGGCAGATTTTTAGGTGATGTACAATGCGTTGAATGTGGTCAATGCGCACGTGTTTGTCCGACAGGAGCCTTAACACCAAAACTAGTAGTAGATGATATTTGGAAAGTTTTAGAATTAAAAGATAAATACGTTGTTGCTCAGGTTGCTCCGGCGGTACGTGTTGCGCTTGGTGAATATTTCAAGATGGATGCTGGAACTGATTGCACTGAACAAATGGTATCGGCTCTCAAACTCATTGGATTTAAAAAAGTGTTCGATACATCATTTGCTGCAGATTTAACAATTATTGAAGAAACAAATGAATTTATTAAAAGAAAAATTGTAGGTGAAAATTTACCACTCATTACATCGTGTTGTCCAGGTTGGGTAAAATTTGCAGAATTCTATTTTCCTGATTTCATAGGGAATCTTTCAACATGTCGTTCACCACAGCAAATGTTCGGTTCAATTGCAAAGCGTGTATTAAGTAAACAACTTGGAATTCCACCTGAAGATATTGTTGTTGTTTCGGTCATGCCTTGTACTGCAAAGCGGGGCGAGGCTGCGCGGCCGGAATTCAAAAATGAAAATGGTGTAAAAGATGTTGACTATGTTATTACAACACAGGAGCTGGCTTTGATGATTCAGCAAATGGGATTACATTTCCAGTCGTTACCACCTGAGTCGTTTGACCTTCCATTTGGTTTTAAAACAGGTGCGGGTGTTATTTTTGGAAACAGCGGAGGTGTCAGTGAAGCTGTAATTCGTTTTGCTGCTGAAAAAATAACAGGTAAACCACTAGAGAGTAATGATATTCATGAAGTACGCGGAGATAATGGTATCAGACATGTTAACATTACTCTTGGATCTGAGGAACTAAAGCTGGCTATTGTACATGGTTTAAGAAACGCCCGACTCTTACTGCAAGATATCAGAAATGGACGAGTACAGGTGGACTTTATTGAAGTAATGGCATGCCCCGGTGGCTGCATTGGTGGTGGTGGTCAACCAGTGTATTCTGATATGACAGTACGAAAATTGCGTACCAAAGCGTTATATCGTGCAGATAAAAATCTGCAACTACACCGTTCACAGGATAATCCTTACCTTGCTATGTTATACAATACGGTGCTAGGTGAGCCGGGCGGCAACGAAGCTCACTCCCTGCTTCATACACATTATATTAATCGTTCGGGTATCTTCGAAGGTGATGTTATACTTTCTTATGCTGACGAAAAGAATGTGGTGGAGCTAAGAATGTGTTTGGGACCAGAGTGTCTTGCTAAAGGTTCAGATGAATTATTGAATAAAATTGTGAGCTTTATTACTGAAGAAGGTTTCACAAGTCGTGTAAAAGTGGTTGCACACAGGAATGTAGACGGTTGTCCGCAGAATTCAATTTATGCTACAGTGGATAGCGAGGTAGTTGAATCATGTTGTTTCGAAACATTGAGAGAAGCTCTTGTGAAAAGACTTGCCCTGACACACGAACCTATATAACGTACCTCCTCCTTACCTCAAACTAAAAGCACAAAGTCCCGGGTCCTGCCTCCATTCCCGGGACTTTTGTTTTCAGATGATAGTTTTATCATGAAGTCTGAAAAATGCTTTGCAATTATTGAACATATTAATGTTGCCATGTAAATGTTATATGTAGTATGAAAGTTAATGTTTGTTCAGTTCAATTGCTTCTCTTGATGAGATAATATCTCAGCAAGCATTTTTAAAATGCGACGTCACTTTTTAATGGAATACTACCAAGAAAAAAATACCAATGCGTTATAGAAAGTAATTGTTGGTATTTAAATTAATCAACAAATTTTTATAAACACAAAGCGTACACGAGAAAAAGAGAAATTTCTTTTTGAAAAAAAAGATCATAATATTACAATTACATCGGAGGCAAACAACAAGGGGAGGCGGAAAAGAGAATCAGGAGAAGGCAGTAGGTATTATAGTTAGCAGAGGGAAGGCATAAAGAGGCGAGAGGCGTAAAGGTAATAGACAAGAGTATAAAAAAGCAGGAAAGATAAAAAGCGAGTATGAACAAAGAGAGGGAGGAATATAAAGAAAGGAGGAATAGAACGATGGAGACAGTCAGAGATGTGAGAGTAGTAGTAGAGAGACACCCGTCAGGGATAAGTTTTAGAGAGAAGGAAGTGGTGGTAGTAGAGCAGACGTTGAAGATAGTGATGGAAGAGCCGTATGAGGTGAGGCCATCGATACCGACGGAAGAAAGGAATCCTGCGATGGTAGCATTACGGAGAAAAGAGTTTCAAGTGCAGATGACCCGTAATAGGCAACCTGTAAGGAATTATCCATTCAGGTTATGGACGGATTATGTAGAGGGTACGTGGGGACAT
>FWPV01003466.1_pt1 | contig 35705 bp, 25 predicted proteins | sample 2228371 | NCBI WGS metagenome assembly FWPV01 (sample SAMEA103939776, study PRJEB20133) | metagenome | reverse complement strand
CAATGGTTGTCAGGTCGGCCGGTACTTATACGGAGCACCCTGCAACGACGGCGAGACGTGTGTGGCCTGCCCTTCGCAGTCGGGGCCTGTTTGCGGTCAGCTTGTGGAGACAAGGAGCACCCATGAAAGCAGGACCGGCATTTTCAATGTGGCGCTTGTTGTCGGCCTGCCCATACTCGGCGGAGTGATTTTGGTCCTTGGAATACGGAGAAAGAAAAGGGGTCATATAATAGGTAGTGGTCTCTTGTTTGTTTTCTTTGTGTGGGCCTTTGTCGGGACACCATCAGTACTGGCTGGGGTATGCGAGCGGCCTCCTGGGATAGTATATTATCTGGAGTGGTGGCATAAGGACACCATGTGCTGTAAGGTAGATTGTGATTGCCCGGCCAGAAACCCTTCTAGCAGTTGTAGTACTGTCATGAGTGGATATTGTGCAGTCCTTTGGTGGAACCCATCAACACAAACAATTGATTTCAAGACGTGCAGTACTGATGCAGATTGTGCTGGCTATGGGGACTGGTGTGTGCCGATGGGTGAATGTCAGGATGCAAACGGAACCCGAACAGGCCGGGCATGTGTGCCAGGTGCTGAGCAAGACCCAACGCTGGGCTTGTGCGAAACAAGCGGCGCCATTAGTTGGTGCAGTGCAGATTACCAGCCTCCGTTCTCGTGTGATTATGGCTGTGCCACCGGTTACTATCCCTGGGGTCGGCCGTGCAATAGTGGTGAGACCTGCGTTGCCTGCCCTGGCCAGGCACCATCATGGGCACCTGCGTCCATAGCACAGGTACAGGGGGATGGTGAAAACAACCACGCGAGCTCATCCAGAGTAGTCAACTTCCTCATACTCGCACTTGCACCCTTTGGCGTTGGTGGAGTTGCGTTTTTCATAAGAAGCAGGAGAAGGACTAGAAGAGTCTCCCTCTAAGAGCTATGTGCGAACCTATTCCTCGACTATTGAGCTTGAACTGTGAGTTTTGCGGGTCTTGGAAAACCCAGAAAAGGCCAGTCGTCCAGAAGCTGTTGAACTAGTTGTCTGAGAGATCTTTTGTCGCCACTATGTAGTACGAATGTGCCCTTCTCGCCCCCCAAGAAGGGGGGCACCTGCTGGGCACACAGATGAGCACAGAGCAGCTCAAGGAACAGTGTCTCTTACGTTTTCCTAAAGCATCTCCGGTTTGATCAGCGCTGTCACGTCAAGCAAGAGAGAAATTACCACAGCCAGCCCCAGTCCTATCGAAGCCTCTCGATAAAAGCCACGTACTACTACCAAGATGCCCTGCGGTCTGCCCAATACGGTGCTCTTAGTCTGCTGTCATGTTGTGAACATATAAGACTACCTACGCAGGCTCCAGTCAAACACGAATGAAACACACACCAACTGAGATGTGGAGATCGACCACCTCATTTCATGTGGTCCCAATCGTCATGAGTGCGGTCGGTACCATTAATGTATCCTCGGGAACCAGCCGCAGCCATGTAGCGTGGAATACAATCATCCATCTGCACGACAAGTCTGATGCATTTCTTCGAATAAACATGCACGCACGAACCTGGTCTTTGCTTTCTATCTTCAACATTGCAGTAGCTTGGGTTGTGTCTCTACTTTAAGCTGTGTTCCTTAGGTCTCGTGGAACGTGTAATAATGCCCTTGAGAAGGGTCCTGATCAAGGAGCGGTATCCATCAAGTTTGTTGTGTCGCATCTGGCGCTGAGAACATGGCCCAAGTAGTCTGCATCGCTCGAGCAGAGGGATGAGCGATCTTGACTTGTACCTTTGGCGTGCTTACTAAGATTTCAACCGTGCTGATGCTGTGGCTCGATATCTGTGTTGCAATGAGCAACGTAGAGATTCGGATGCAATAAGGCACTGCACGAAGTCGCCCACAAAAGTGTGGTACGGTGGTGAGATGGCTGGTTCGTGGGGATGCGATGCGCACAACTACGTTCACACGAGTGCAGTCGAGCCAGATACACAATGGGTCTCCGATCGGACCCATGACCTTCCTCAGAGTCGATGCCGCCATGACTCGACTGCCTCAAAGGCATGCCGTATAGCAGCCCAGTGAGCGCACACAACACGAATGGGTCTCGATCACTCAGGATCAGGGGTGCGACCTGTGGGTAGAGAGTATGCCTTCATAGTGACGACCTAAACCAAAAGCAACAGACGTAGCAGACTTCCATGACTCCTGGAGTGTTAAGTCAAAGAGATCTGGCTACTATCGCCTTGGTGGGTAACTATCTGCCTCGAAAGTGTGGGATCGCCACATTTACTACGCATTTGCTCCAGGCGCTCTCGCTGGAAGCAAACGGGGCCGATTGTTGGGCCGTGGTCATGAACGACGTACCTGAAGGATACTCTTACCCCCATGAGGTACGTTTTGAGGTACATCAGAAGGACATATCAGACTATCGTCTCGCAGCTGACTTTCTCAATATCAGCCGCGTGGATGTGGTGTGTGTGCAGCATGAGTTTGGCATCTTTGGCGGTCGCTGTGGGGCCAATATTCTCGAGCTGCTACGTAATCTCCGTATGCCTGTTGTGACTACGCTCCACACCGTCTTGAGCAATCCTTCTGACAAGGAGCGCCTTATCATCGAGGATCTTGCAAGGCTCTCTGACAGGCTTGTCGTAATGAGCTTCAAGGCGATACAGATTCTGAGAGAGGTGTACGGCATCCCTTCAGAGCGAATTGTCTTGATACCCCACGGAATTCCTGATGTGCCTTTTGTAGATCCGAATTTCTATAAAGACCAATTCGGGGTGGAGGGTCGTAAGGTTATTCTCACGTTCGGGCTTTTGTCCCCTGGCAAAGGTATCGAGTACATGATTGATGCAATGCCTGCGATTGTCCGCAGGCATCCTGACGCCGCTTACATTATTCTAGGGGCCACGCATCCCCATGTGAAACGGGAGCAAGGTGAATCGTATAGACTCTCGCTGCAGCGAAGGGCCAAGGATGTAGGTATAGAAGATCACCTTATATTTCACAATCGGTTTGTGGAACAGCAGGAATTATGTGAGTTCATTGGCGCAGCAGATATTTATGTGACACCGTACATCCACAGGGAGCAGATCGTTTCGGGCACGCTCGCGTATGCCCTGGGTGCGGGCAAAGCTGCAGTTTCAACTCCGTATTATTATGCGGAGGAAATGCTTGCTGACGGGAGGGGTCGGGTCGTACCGTTTCGAGATCATGAACTACTTGCCGAGCAGGTCATCGATCTTCTTGACAACGAGGTTGAGCGTCATGCGATGAGAAAGCGTGCCTATACCTTTTGCAGGGACATGGTGTGGAAGGAAGTAGCCCGTAAGTACCTCGAGGTGTTTATCGAGGTCAAGAGAGAACGAGAGCTTAGGCCCAAGCGAACATTCAGCATCAAGACCTTGCAGGATACCAGACCAGAACTACCCCAAATCAAGCTGGATCATCTTATACGACTTACCGACGATGTCGGCATCCTCCAACACGCCACGTACATCGTTCCAAATCGAATGCACGGGTATTGCACTGACGACAATGCTCGTGCACTCATAGCTGTTCTTATGGCACAGAGATATCTCGCAGTTGGGGAGGATCTGACGAATCTTGCATGCAGGTACTTAAGCTTTCTGCTTCATGCCTTCAATAGCGATAATGGACGATTCAGGAATTTCATGGATTACGATCGGCGATGGACCGAGGAGCAGGGATCTGAGGATTGTCATGCAAGGGCAATATGGGCACTTGGTATGGCTACTGCCCTCTCGACGTGGGAGGGTATTACCTCGTCAGCGGTGAGCTTGTTTAAGCGCGCGCTCCCAGTCCTTGCCGATTTCCAGTATCCGAGGGCATGGTCCTTCGCCATAGTGGGTACGCACTACTACTTGCGTAAGTTCAGTGGAGACAGGGAATCGAGAAGGATAAGAGACATTCTCACTGAAAAGCTCATGTCGCTCTTCCGAAGGAATGCCTCTGAAGAATGGCCCTGGATCGAGCCGATAGTCACCTATGCAAACGGCAAGATACCTCAAGCGCTGCTACTTTCCGGGCAGTGGATGGGAAGCAGTGAAACCATTGAGGCTGGCCTCAGAAGTCTCCAGTGGTTGCTCGATCTACAGACCGATCCTCGGGGTCATTTTGTGCCCATCGGCAATCACGGATGGTATCCAAGGAATGGCACACGCGCCAGATTTGACCAACAGCCAATAGAGGCCCTGAACATGATCGAGGCCTGTGCCGAAGCGTACCATATCACACAGGATGAAAAGTGGATCGTCCACGCCAGACGATGTTTCGAATGGTTCTTGGGAAGAAACGACCTCAACGTATCTCTCTATGACTTTAAGACAGGTGGATGTTCTGATGGACTGACGGCTCACGGACCTAGCCAGAATCAGGGCGCAGAGTCGATTCTGTCCTGGCTGATCTCTTTGCTCCGTATACATCTCTTGAACGAGGCAAAGACTGTCTCTGTCGATACGCCACTCATACAATAGGCCCCAATCATAAAGCGAGGTCGTATGATACGCAAAGGCCAGAGACCCATTGTGATGGTGAGCTCCTACCCACCTCGGCTCTGCGGTATCGCTACGTTTGCTGAAGAAGCTCGAGAGTTTATTCAGAAGGAACATCCACGTCGGAAGGTCCTTGTGATCAGCCATGTGGACGGCGAAGGAAAGGGCGTTTTTCCGATAATCGATGTGGCACGTCGCGACTGGTGGAAGCCTGTCGCGGAAAAGATCGACGCGCTTTCACCTTATGTGGTTCATCTCCAGCATGAGTACGGCCTGTATGAATATAGAGACGAACGTGGGATAGGAGACCAGAACGAGGGATTTCTTACGCTTCTTGATGCCATAAGTGAGTTTCCGGTAGTGGTCGAGCCACACACAGTACATGGAAGGCTTAGAGACAGCGAAGCGAATTTTCTGTATCAGCTCTGCCAACGTGCTGATGTCGTATTGTTCAAGTGCCACTACCAACGATGGCGCCTCGAGTGGACCCTGTCTCGCTACGGGTGGACGATCCCCAGGAATATCATGGTAGTTCCCCATGGCGCCCGGCCTGACAGACGCTGGGGACCACATGAAGTGCCACTGCTGAGGAAGAAACTTGGCCTCGACAAAGTGGGATTGGCCGAGCATGTGGTGGGGATGGTCGGATGGATTCAGGCCAATAAGCGCTGGGACATCCTTTTGTCTATGTGGCCAGAGATTCATCGGGAGATAAAGGCGCGTACTGGTCAGGACTGGGATCTGCTGGCAGCAGGTGCGATGCGGGATCCGCACGATAGTCAACAGTACGAAGAATGGAAGGCCGAGACCTTGAAGCTCGAGCGCAAAGGGATTGCCCACTATTTTGAATTTATCCCTCGGGGCGATATCTACTATGAAGTAATGGCTATCTGCGATTTTATCGTGCTTCCTACAGTCGACGAGACACAGTCCGGGACTCTGGCAAGGATTATTGCACTCAACAAACCCTATATTACAACTGCTCCGATGGAGGGACTTACAGCTCAAACCCTCATAAGCGAAGGTGGTCTCTTGTTTACCACTAAAAAGATGCTCAGGGAGAAGGTAATCCAGCTCGCCTGCGACGAACAATTGAGGATGCGATTGGGTGAAAATCTCAAACGGTATCTCGAGGAAGAGGTCTCGTGGCAAGTGGTGGCCCGACAGTATGGCAAGGCCTATGCACTTGCTCGAAACGCCAAGCGTACGGGAAAACCAGTAGTGCTGGAACCGGAATTCTAGAGGAGGCAATGAGCCACGATGAGCAATAGCCGCTATGTTGAGTTGTTCAAACGACATGCCGAAAACCCGATCATTACGGTCAAGGACCTTCCTTATCCTGCAAACTCCGTATTCAACGCAGGTGCAACAAAATTCGGAGACGAAACATTGCTCCTGATGCGCGTCGAAGACAGAAGGGGTATCTCTCATCTAACCGTAGCCAGGAGCAAGAACGGAATTTCAGACTGGGTGATTGATCCCTGTCCTACATTGATGCCCAGTCCAGAGACACATCCTGAAGAGATTTGGGGGATTGAAGACCCGAGGATTACATTCTTGGAGGAAATCGGCGAATATGCGATCGCCTATACCGCATATTCAGAGGATGGACCACTCGTCTCATTGGCGACAACAAAGGATTTTAGGACATTTCAGCGGCATGGCCCAGTCATGCCACCTGAAGACAAAGATGCTGCGCTCTTTCCTGTGCGGTTTGGCGGTCGTTGGGCCATGGTGCACCGGCCGATAGTGTTTCCGCTTACTGCAGGCAGACACACCCCTGGTGCTGCCCACATATGGCTCTCCTTTTCGCCGGACTTGCGGCACTGGGGTGATCATCGGATGCTCATCCCCGCGCGCAGGGGAGCATGGTGGGATGCCAACAAGATCGGACTCTCACCGCCGCCACTGAGGACTGAACAAGGGTGGTTGATCCTCTATCACGGCGTAAGGACCACAGCGAGTGGATCCATATATCGTCTGGGACTCGCCCTGCTGGACCTCGAGAATCCGAGCACGGTTATAGCCCGATCTGACGAATGGATATTTGCCCCGGAAGAGGAGTACGAGCTCTCTGGTGATGTGGATAAGGTTGTCTTTCCTTGTGGGTGGGTTGCCGAAGGTGACGAGGTAAAATTGTACTATGGTGGTGCTGACATGTGTATTGCACTTGCAACGGCAAGGATTTCAGAACTTCTGGAATGGCTACAGCACCACTCTTCCCTGTCCAGGTAAACAGTATGCGTATCGCCATGCTATCCCCGATTGCGTGGCGAACACCTCCACGTCACTATGGTCCTTGGGAGCACGTTGTCTCAGTCTTGACCGAGGGCTTAGTGAAAAGAGGTGTCGACGTTACGCTGTTTGCTACCAAGGACTCTCTGACGAGCGGCAGGCTGGTCGCAGTGTGTCCAAGAGGTTATGAGGAAGATCCTGAGATCTTACCCAAGGTATGGGAATGCTTGCATATCTCAGAACTGTTCGAGCAAGGGGATCGGTTCGATCTCATCCATAATCATTTTGATTTTCTGCCATTGACCTACCTGGGCATGACCTCTACTCCAGTAGTGACAACTATCCACGGCTTCTCGTCGCCCAAGATTCTCCCAGTGTACAGGAAATACAACGGCAGATGCTATTATGTGGCAATCAGTCATGCTGATCGAAGCCCTGAGCTGGACTACATCGCAACGATTCACCATGGGATCGAGCTGGGTCAGTTCACATTCAATGCAGAACCTGACCATTACCTCTTGTTTTTTGGAAGGATCCATCCGGATAAAGGCACGAAAGAAGCCATTGAAATAGCTCGGCTGGCAGGCCGTCCCCTTATTATTGCAGGGATCATACAAGATCAGGCCTATTTTGCACAGGAGGTCTACCCTCACATTGACGGAACCAAGGTCCAGTATGTGGGCAGTGCTGATCCGAAGAAGCGCAACGAACTGTTGGGAAAGGCGTGGGCACTCTTGCATCCGATCAATTTTAATGAGCCGTTTGGGTTATCGGTGGTCGAGGCGATGGCATGCGGCACACCGGTCATTGCATTCAATCGTGGAAGCATGCCTGAAGTTATCGACCACGGCACGACCGGGTTCCTGGTCTCGTCCGTTGAAGAGGCTGCAGAACGAGTACCCTCTATAGGATCTTTGAAAAGGGAGGCCTGTCGAAGATGGGTTGAAGAGCGGTTCACTGCTGACCGCATGGTGGAAAGCTACCTCGATGTATACAAACAAATCATCACTCGACACAGGGAGAGCTTTCTCGCGACTTGGGATACGAGCCGCGTAATAGAGCAGGCACCCGGGTACACGGTAAGAAAGAACATATTGCTTCCTGATCATGTGGTCAGTATCAAGGGACCTATCCCTGAGACGGCGTGTCGGCTCATGGTCATGCAGGGGAAGGCCATTGTGACCGAAGGCGGAAAAGAGCGCGTTGTTCAATCCGGCCAGATCGTTAATTTGGAAAAAGAAATCACCTACTATATCGCGAACAAGACAACTACGGACGTGGTCGTCTTAGAGGTACGCCTACACTAATCGTACGGCCGGCTATATTTTAAGCTATGGCAATCTGGCGCGCTCACGTAGAACCTCCCGTTTGACTAGAAAAAACACCGGAACAGATGCAAGTTCCATTACGACCACAAAGAGTAGGAGGGAGTGAATGCTACTGTCGTAGAGTGCACCCAAAACAGTGCCCCCGATAAACCAGGCAATACCATATGCCGTATTGAATGTGCCGTAGGCAAATCCTCGATGTTCAATCTCAGTAATATCTGCAATGGCAGCCCTCATAATGGTCTCATGAATGCCCATGACCATACCCCAAAGCGCCGCGCTGATCATTGCAAGTCCATAGGAATGTGAGAAGGCCACCAACGGGATAGGGAGTGTGAGTAGAGGTATCGTTATAAGCGCCCTGAGACCGATCTTGTCGTATGCTCTGCCAACGATCAAAGCGACTGCAGCATCCACAGCCATAGCAATTGCATAGAAAAGCGGGATTGAGGATTCGGAAACTACCGAATGCATCTTGAAGTGATATGCGATAAGCTGAAAATTGGTAAATCCTGCCACACTGAGTACGATGAACAGGATATAGAGCCAGAAAACCTTTGACATCGAGCGAAAAGGATTGCCTTTTTGGGCTTGATGCGCAGTGACTTCGAGCCTTTCAGGTTGAGGGACCTTGATCCTTGCTACGATCAGGACGGCCATGGTCAAAAGCGCCGGAATCCACAACAAGGAAAACCCTTCAGAATAGCCCTTTTTCATAAAAAAGATCGCTGAAAATATCAGAGGTCCTATGATGGCCCCAATCTGGTCAATGGCTTCGTGTATGCCGAATCCAAGGCCCCTGCCAACCTGCGCAGTTGCGTGTGAAAGAATAGCATCTCTGGCTGGTGAACGAATGGCCTTGCCCAATCGTTCAGCAATGATCAGCAGGGCAGCTATATGCCAGCTTCCCGCAAACGCTAAGAGGGGTACGGCTATAAGCAGTCCGTACCCTATCATGGTGAGCGGCCAATATGCCCTGGTGCGATCTGCAAAGTAGCCGGCAACAAGTCGTAAGGCATAGCCGACAAACTCGCCGATGCCTGCAACGAACCCAACGGCTGCAGCACTAGCGCCTAACAGTGCGAGGTAGGGTCCAGCTACACTTCTTGCTCCCTCATAGGTAATGTCACCGAACAGACTCACCACCCCTAATAAGAGAATGACGTGAAAAGCTTTCTTCTTGCTTTCAAGATGCTTGCTTCCGTCCTTGGACTGTGGCTGGGGGGATGTCATGGCACGAATGCTCCTTGTTGTAACGCCGACACGAGCAAGTAATCCCCAACCGAATGTCTGGCTCGTATCGACAAAAATCTTGCTCTCGACGTTCCCGGGTACTTATGAACGTGTTTTTTTTCGAAGGAGGATGAACGACGAGGCTATGAACATAAGGAGCAGGAGATTAGCCTTCATGGACGTGGAATTGTCAGCTCCTGCCATGATCGAGGTCTGGCCACTAGATGCTGTCCAGCCTGCCGGCACGATCTTGAACGTGTAGAGGGCACTTGGAGCACCACTAGGGGCCGTGTCGCGCAAGCCGCCTGTGTCCTGGGCCTCGATGTAGTACCCGATAGTAGTATCGATAGGCTGGGCAGGAATATAGGCGACATACTCATTTACATTGCCCGTTGGATTCATCACTGCCTCGATGAAGGTCCCATTGTTGATGCAATACCTGAGCAGTGGAAATCCCGGGGCAAGAGGATCGATTGATATGACCTTTGCCACAACAGGATAGGGCATTGAGCTCTCACTGGTGTTATGGAGTGGTGTGTGGCCGATTGCAATGCTATCTGCAGGTTCAGCCAGAGTTGCCAGAGTTGCAATGATCGCCTTTGTGGAATTGGTAAGCATGTACGACGAATTGAGACTTAGACCAACGATGTCATTGGGTGTGTGGATATATGGTGAACTCTGCTGAACATCCTCGAAGAACCAGATTGCAGGGTATCCATACCTTGTGAATGACTCATGATCGCTTGTGCCAGCGATAAAGCCTGTGCCCACGATGGAAGGGAACCACGGTACGTAGGTAGCAATGGCCCAAAAGGCTAGCTGTCGAAGTCCTGCTGAGTAGCTGCCTGCTACGATATCGATATCAGGGGTATCACCTGACGCCAGATACCCAATCATATCGACGTTGAGCATCCCTATAATGTTGTCGCCTTGTTGATAGGCCTGCCGGGCATAGTAGTAGGAGCCGACGAGGCCGAACTCCTCACTTGCAAACGTTATGAATCGAATGGTGTTTTCGAATTGATATGCACTCATGATCCGTGCTGCTTCAAGCACAGCAGCAGTACCAGATGCATTGTCGTCTGCACCAGGTTCTGGGTATCCTGAAGCTATTGAGTCATAATGGCCACCGAGCACTATGATGTTTTCAGGAAACCTTGTCCCCGGGATTGTGGCTATGACGTTGTCAGCACCACTGTCAAAGCTATGGTAGGTGACATCAGTGATGCCATAAGAGAGGAACTTGTTATATAGGTAATTCGAAGCCGCGACACCATTGGCAGTGTTCGAGGCCCTGGTTTCAAATGCCACAAGATCGTTTACCGATGCCAGAAGACTGTCTTGGTCGACGTAATCTACCATTTCCTGGATTTCAGGGTGAACAGTCAACACGAACCCTTTTTCCAGGCTTGGTGGGGTTGCAATGACAAGGGGATCCATAAAGATACGTTCGATCTCTACCCCGAGCTCGGGGATCTTCTGTCCTTGCTGCTGTGATGCACGAACTAGTGCGACGCGGTCATCTACGAAGAGCACGTCACCGTATCGTGCGAGTTCGTGGAGAGAGAAGTGAGGCTTGAGATAGACGAGATAGTAGGTTTTTTCAGAAGGGTCCAGGTCAAAGATGTGAGAACTGATCCCTTCAGCGTCCAATGCATGAACTGTTGTCTCGCTTCCCTTTGCAATATAGTACGCACCAAGATCTTTGAGTACATCTAGTCGCTGGGCGAGTTCATTTCCGCTGATACGTGCTGCGTCGATGCGGCAGAGGACATCGTGTTCTTGGCCACCCGAAGGGCCAGCAGCCAAGACAAACCAAAGACACATACATAAACACATACTACTAGTGTTCAATATGATTTTTTTCATGGTTGCCTCCCTCGCTATGCTGTAGGCTTAAAGGGCAGATACCATGGCAGCCATGGCTTCAGACCTGACCCTTCCTGGGCACTAATTATAGTACAGGGGCAACTGCAACTCAAAACCCGCACCCAGGGGCAGAGAACCATCTTCAATGGGGGCTAGGGCGAACAAACAACATGCTGTGCTAAAACGCTATTTGCACGACTGTTTGGATTCTGTACTCGTCCTTCAGTCGCAGGTTGACTACAGGCACCTTGCCGAGTCCGCCATTGTTCGCATCGTAAGAGATATGTTCGTATACCAGAATTGCCATGCACTTTGAGAAGAAATTGATGCTCATTCCGCCCATAGCGAGGTCATAGCTGTCGTCTCCACTGGCAATCCAGTCTTTTGTGTCTGGGTCGAAATGATCATATCTTCCAAACAGGCTTAGGGACCGATTCAAAAGCGGCGTCTGTACATCGAGAAATAGGGAAAATCCCTGACTGCGCAAGGCCCTGCCCTGGCCGTCGACGAGGGTACCTTTTTGGTTTCCCCTGCTGTATCCATACTGTCCTATGAAGGTAACCCATTGGTGCTCGTAGCTTAGTGCGGCAAGATGGACATTGTAGAGTGGATACGAGCTCCCGGCCTTTTTGTTACCCTGGCCGTAAAGGCCGAAATAGCTTACTTGCAATCCAGGGAGCAGATAGGGCAATGGTCTCACTGTCAATCGGACCTCAGGGATCTTGTTGTTGTTGGCTTCTTTTGCGTGATAGCCACCCCCGTTGTAAAGGCCTATGTGCCAGCTTCCATATGTTCCAGCATAGTGCTTATTGACTGTGTCTTGATAGTCCTTTGGCAGCTGCCCACCAATGTAGCCCATGACGCCTATTCCGAGATCTGCTGAATTGAATATGCCTGCTCGCTCGATAAACATCGTTCCTTGGCAACGGTATGGGTTGATATGTTCCTCGAAATCTAGCCAAGGGATATGCCCCATACCGATCTCGATCTTCATATCAGTAAGAAATGCAATGTTTGATGGTTGGAATTCTGCATAGAGGTATTTGAGTCTCAATTTGAAATCAGCATGATTGGCGTCCTCTGTTGCCACAAGTTTATCCTCTGCCAGCTTGTAGGTTGTCACGGTCTCTTGGGTAACGTCTGGGGTGACGCGGAACCCGCACCATGGAGTTAGTTGCTTTCTTATAGTGAGGTAGCCTCGAGTGATCCTAAACCGGTTGTAGGAATGGCCCATGTGGTCCTCACCTGCAGAAAAGTCAATGTAGCTTAGCGTTCCGATGGAAATTCCTTCAAGGGCCTTTGCAAGGGAATTGATCCTAGCCAGATCTGTTGTGTGAGGCTCGCTGTTGGATGGCGAAGCTGATGCCTGATAGATAGACAGACACCACCCAAAGAGTGCACACATACAGACTATTGCTATCGAGGTAGACCTTGGACCCTTCAAGAAACCGAGCTCACCCGCGTGTGTAGGCTTCATGGCCATCTCTCCTTTTCTTTGCGTGTAGCTGACACAGGTCATCGATTGCATCACATGTCCTTATAAAGCGGGGAGTATAGGCCTCTTAGATTACTGGATTGTGAAGCCCATGTTACATCTTGATGTTATCTCGTGTGGGACCTGTGCTCCACCTGCACGATAGGGCAGATGCGAGCCTCGTTTCGTCCGAAAAAGGACATGGTTCTATGGATATAGCGGTGATCTACATGTCGTGAGGAAAGAATATAGAGCGAGCCACGCGAGAGCGGGGCCGCGAATACACATGTCTCGATCGTGTACTTGTAGTTTTCATCGAGAAGACGGTGTGGCTCGGAGATGTGTGCGCCGATTGCCCCAGCACAGGCTGCTATCCTGAGCAGATCGCCTTCCGCAGTAGATCGAGAATCTGGAGCGAGGCTTTGTATGAACTACGGACAAGGGGACCTGATGCAACTGACTTGAAACCCATCTCCATTGCCCGCTGCCGCCAACGGTCAAACTCCTCGATCTCCACATAGCGTTCCACCTTCTGGTGGCGTCGTGATGGCGCTAGGTATTGCCCGATGGTGACTATATCGCACTCAACCTCGTGAAGATCCCACAACACCTGTTCTACTTCAGCATCTGTCTCCCCAAGGCCAAGCATAATCCCTGATTTTGTCACAATTCCCTTTTTGTACCGATGGGCGTCTTCGAGCAATCTGAGAGAGCGAACATAATCAGCGTTTCTTCGGAGTTCAGTATACAGCCGTGGTACAGTTTCGATGTTGTGACTTAGGATATCAAGACGTTGGTCGAGCACCACGTAAAGGGCCTCTTTGGAGCCTTTGAAATCAGGGACGAGGAGCTCTATTGTCAGCCAAGGGCACTTTTCTCGTAGCGCGTGCACCACACGAGCGAAGTGGCTGGCACCGCCGTCCTCTAGATCATCCCTCGTCACAGAGGTAACGACAATATGTTTGAGCTTTAGAACTGCTGCTGCCATAGCTACCCGTTCAGGTTCCTGGTGATCAGGTGGCGTTGGTCGGGCTCCTTTTTTGACCGCGCAGAAGTTGCAGGTTCTCGTGCAAATAGTGCCAAGGACAAGAAAGGTTGCAGTACCATGGGAGAAACATTCTCCCCTGTTAGGACATCGAGCAGCGCTGCAGACTGTGGAAAGGTTGAGAGAGGTGATGATCTCTTGTGTAGATTGTACACGAGGGATGTTCTCGCCTCTTTGTGAGCGACGAATCATATCAATAAGCCAGACAGGTACTCGTGCAGCCATCAGTCACCTCCCTGAGGCAGTGCATGAATGGCCTGGCCGTGGATGGCTTGTGCTGCTTCCAGGACAGCTTCAGAGAGGGTAGGGTGACCATGTATCGTTTCCATGATGATCTTGCTAGGCATACCGGCACGCATGGCAAGGCTGATCTCTGCTATGAGATCACCAGCATGAGGGCCAATGATATGAGCACCAAGGATACGGTCCGTATCGGCATGGACGATCAGTTTGACAAACCCCTCGATCTCTCCTACTGCGTGGGCCATGCCGATCGATCGTAGCGGAATGCGAGCTACCTTTACGCGAGGATGAGATCGAGCGCTCTCTTCAGAAAGGCCCACTGCAGCATATTCTGGCATAGTGAAGGTGGTACGAGGTATCACCTCGTAACTTATTTTTGTCTCAAGCCCTAACGCGTTTTGAGCAGCGCAGACTCCTTCAGCGAATGCCACATGTGCCAGCAACCATCCTCCGGTCACATCCCCGGCAGCATATAACCATGGCACGCACGTGCGCATGTGCTCATCCACCAGCACCTTGCCGTGGTCAAGTTCTACTCCTACTTGTTCGAGTCCTATATCCTTGGTGTTGAGGTCTCTTCCTACTGCCACAAGTATTGCATCGACGTGAAGTTCGCCACCATCCGAGAGTGTAACAACATATCGTTCATTCTCGCGCAGTAGCTTATCGACAGTTAATCCACAAAGGACCTTGATGCCTCGCCTTTTGAAGATTCCTTTCAAGTACTCGGACATCTCAGTATCCTCGGCTGGAAGGATATGGTGTTGAGCCTCGATAAGGGTAACGCGGGCACCTAGTTCTCGAAAGATGGCAGCCATTTCTACGCCAATACTCCCTCCCCCCACGACAAGAAGGTGGCTAGGGACAGATGTCATCGTGAATATATCGTCAGCAACATAGACGCCCTGGCCAGAGGGAACGACTGGGAGGCGAGCTGGGGATGAGCCTGTAGCTACAACAACTCGGTCTGCCTCGATCAAGTGCATGGCTCCGTCGCATTCTCACTCTATCTTGTGTGGTCCGACAATCCGTGCTCTGCCTTTGTAGACATCGATACGGTGAGATTTGAAGAGCTGTTCGATGCCGCGCCTGAGTGTGGTGACAACTCGTTCCTTGCGAGCACACAGGGCGGCAAAATCAGGCACGGTTTCGACTGGTTTGATCCCGTAGTTGGCTGCGCGGCGCATGACGCGCGCAACTTCTGTCGAGGCGCGGATGGTCTTTGTCGGGATGCAACCCCTGTTGAGGCATACACCGCCAAGGAGACATGCTTCAATGACTGCAACCCTTGCGCCGAGCTGGGCAGCCCGCACGGCGCCTTGGTACCCAGCAGGACCTCCACCTATAAAGGCTATCGTATATCTTTCTTGCATGCCTATGGCTCCTTACGGCGACGTGGCAAGAAGCAATTCATTATGCGTGAGTAGCTCCTCAAGACATCGCCTGCGGGAACAGTTCCCGCTTCTATTGTGCTCACCAGCTTTCTGAGAAAAGCCGCTCTCTTGTGCTATTTCATTTTCACATAACATAGCAGCCAGGGATAGGAGTTCGTCAATAGCATCAATAGCACAATGATAGTTTGTGCATGTATGTAATGGGTTTGACATATAACCTGAAAAGGTGGTACTGGTAGCCGCGCTGCCCACCACAAGAAGTGGGACTCCAGCAGCTCATGCAAGGCAAAGGAAAGGCTGCTGGTATACTAGAAGGCTCTCTTATCATATTTGCTCCTAAAAGAAGCGCAGCATAGAAATGTGAAATGTCCTCAGAAATCGTGTGGAGGCATGCCATGCGCTCATAAAGCATTTCTTTACCGCCCTCCAAGCAAATGTAAATTACAGGTATATACCGTCTCCTGGATTCAAGAAGTCAGACACTACGCTTCTGTTCGGCTTGGGGTATCAGTTCGATATGTAGGTTATCAGCCGGACGAGTATACAAACCACGTCTTGGACCTCTGTATAAAGGCAGGCTGGGGTGGTCAGGACCCGCCAAAACGTGTCATAACAGGATCGAGGAGGGCAAGGGCATGTCTTCTTTAAAAGAGTTTAAAGAATTTGCGATGCGCGGTAACATGGTTGACATGGCAGTGGGCATTATCATTGGAGGGGCCTTCGGGAAGATTGTAAGTTCGCTGGTCAATGACGTAATCATGCCGCCTATTGGCTTGATATTGGGTGGTGTTGATTTCAGAGATCTCTCGTTGACGCTCAAACAAGCTCAAGGGGGCTCACCTGCGGTGACCTTGAATTACGGTGTTTTTGTCAATACAGTCGTCGATTTTCTCATCATCGCATTTGCTATCTTCCTTATGATTCGAACCTTGAACCGTTTATTCAAGAAAGAGGCACCCCCGCCTAAGACCAAAGAGTGTCCTGAATGCCGGATGAGCATTCCCATACATGCCCGACGATGCGGCTACTGCACAGTAGAGCTGAGCTGAAGGTCTGGTGGCAGCACAGTGACGAGAAAGGTGCAGGCAGAACAACACGTCCAGCCTTTTGGGCACAGCCGTGAACTAGAAAATAACATGCACCCCTTTGTCCTTTAGGTACTGTTTCACCTCGCGGATTCTCAAGATACGGAAGTGGAACACTGAGGCGGCCAGCAGTATCTGTGCTCGGGCCCTGACTACGGCTTCATAGAAATGTTCTAGCTTGCCAGCCCCACCCGATGCTACAACAGGGATAGTGACGACATCAGAGATAGCCCTTGTAAACTCGAGATCATAGCCTTCTTGTGTCCCATCGCCATCCATGCTCGTAGGCAGGAGTGTGCCAGCGCCCAGTTCCTGGCAGTGCCGAGCCCATTCCACTGCATCCTTTCCAACTGGCTTTGTTCCGCCTGCAATCACAAGCTCGAATCCAGACGGCATGGCCGTGTTTCTTCGTCCATCTATTGCGACGGTGATTCTGTTGGATCCAAAGGCCTTAGCTGCCTCCTGTATCAGTGACGGTTGTCTGACCGCTGCGCTGTTTACGGAGACCTTAGCTGCGCCTGCATTGAGCAGGAGATCAATGTCATCGAGACCAGCGATTCCACCTCCCACAGTAAGAGGGATATGTATCACTGAAGCCACCCGCTTTACCCATTCCAGTCTTGTCTTGCGGTTTTCGAGTGTTGCCGCGATATCCAGCATGGCAAGTTCGTCAGCACCTTCCTGTTCGTAGAAGTTGGCGTTTTCTTCAGGGTCTCCGGCGTCTCTGATATTGACAAAGTGAACCCCTTTGACAACTCTCCCATCTTTCATGTCCAAACAGGGCATAATCCTTATTGCTTCCACTTTTCCTATGCTCCTTTTCATGTTGAGCTTATAAAGAAACGCACTGTCGCCCGTCCCACGGCCGAAGCGCAGCAGTCGCCACTCGTCAACTCTATCACAGAGCCTCGCTTGAATGAATCCTCTTTTTGTTGACGTTCTCCGGTGTGGGTAAAAATAGAGTTGACAGAGCAGGTAACCTTTTCCTATAGTGCGACTCATCGTGCACACGGGCCGAGTACATTTCACATAGTAGTGTCGTAACAAGTGACTACTATCATCCTTCGCAAGGCAGGGCTTTCTTTTCTCTATGTAGGCTGTGTGGCCTTCCTCGTTGTGATCCTCAAGATCGATCCATGCGACGCAAGCTGGGAACAAAAGATAGACGAACGAACCGGCTTGACCTATGGCACACTTGTCAAAGGCGAGGTCCCTGACAGCGCCTTTTGGGATTACATCACACCGCAACGGGAGTACCTACGGGCGTTATTCGGTCCAGATATATCCACTACCTACGAACTTCATTACAAAGAGTGTGAACGGTTGGACCGAGGAAGCTCGCTGCCCGAAGATCAGAGGATTCTTGCATACAAGACCCTTAGGAGATGGCCTGATCCTGTTATCATACGTGGAAAGGACCTTGGAGAGGCACGAGCTGCGAAGATCGCTGAACTAAGGATGTTTGCCGCTCACCTGGGAAAATTCGTGCCTATCCCTTACCAGGTTGACGAGGTAACCCCTGAAGGACACAAAGTCCTTCCTGATGGAGGTCCGGAGGCAAATCCTCAGGACGGCGACGGTATCATGGACGGTCAAGACGAATTGGTGTTTATGGCCCATGACGCAGGAGATCGGGTCAAACCCGAGCAATGGATACAAGGGTTCGATCTCGCAGTAGAAATTACCCTCAAAGACCCCTTGGACAATGGGAAGGCATGGTGTTACCTCCTCAGGTTTCCAAAGGATCCTCCAGAGCCTTCCCCTTTAAACTACGCCACCTATGACGACAGGTATAATCAACACTACAACTTTTATGTGTTTAGCCAAGACCAGTTCAAGGTCCATGGCGGCAAGCTGTATAGGCAGATTTTCAATCAAAAATGGAAGATCCCAGATTATGCAGGTGGCACCTTCACGAACTTCATCGATCGGCTCAAGTTTCGAGCACGTGTGCGTCTGTTTTTTGGCAGTGTCAAGATGACAACAACAGAGGACGACGTCTCAGGCGATACCTTGGCCCTCCGAGATGGTCCGGTTCGATGTAATCGCAGGTGCTGGGGCCAGATGATACTTCCGTTAGGAGTGAAGACGCCGAAGGTTATTTCTGACATCATTGGATATGATACTATGTTTGTATGCCCTGTCGAGATCTCTGTCCCAGTGAATCCAGGGTTGGTTCTTACCGACTTTACCATGTACGCAGGCACTGATCTCAATGACGAAGCGATCGGTGGCTACTGGTACAACTCCAACAACCTTTCTGGATTCCTCATCGATGGCATCTCCACGCCCAACGAAACGCAGATGAACAAGGATATGGATACGTGGAGACTTGTGACAGGGCCGTGGGGCACTATGATGAACCGCTCTATCTGGGACCCGGACTTTATGAGGCAGGCCAAGATACGTATAGAGTTCATAGATGATCGAACGAGAGAGGACCCTCCTGAATACTACCCTGGACAAATCGGTATGGCGTACAATTACAGTACAGTAGATAATCTCAAGCCCGGTTTGTATATCACAGAGCTCGACTGGTTTTTTATCCCTTTCTTTCCATTTTCACCTGCAGCGGGCTCACTCAACATGGAAAAGGTCCGCGCGTATCTTGATATGTACGATACGCCGCTCCACATTTCGGTTGGCAAGGGGTGGTTCCCAAACGATCCGCGGCCAAAGGGATATCATACGCAAAAACTGCATTGAGTAGTCCCCTTGTCTAAGTGGTGCACATGCTGGGGGATGAATAGATCCCATTCTTTTGGACGTATAGCGTGTGACATGAGAGGAGGCAGCGTCATGGCACTCTTTCCCAGTCAGGAATTTCTCGACGAGCTAACCACACTTCTCAATGCAAGCAAGGAATACGAACAAGCAGCCAAGAACTGGGAAGGAGGATTGACCCTCATTGTCGAAGCAGATGCCATATGTCCTCGCACGTACTATGCTTATATAGAACCGTACCATGGCAAGATAAGGGAAGCCTGCATCCTGGGCAGTGCTGAAGAGCGTAAGGCAGCATTCGTGCTTGCAGGCCCATACAGCGCATGGAAGGATGTTGTGCTGGGCAAGCAAGATGCCGTTTCAAGTCTTATGAAAGGAAAGCTTCGGCTACAGGCTGGAAAGATGGCTGAGCTAGTCAAGAATATCAAGGCCTCTCAGATCACTATGAAAGCCATGCAGCGTATCCCAACCGAATTTGTTGCCTGAAAGAATTCTCCTTCTACTTCGAGGGAACACCATATGAGTCCAGCAGGATCGGACTATGTGAGGGACAGAATGGCAGGGATCGTGGGTAAGGAGAATGTCCACACCGACGCCTCCACGCTTGCTACGTATTTTCTCGTCCCTCCTCGCCAGACACACGTGCACCTGGTGCAGCCTGCCTCTGTAGTGGAGGTTCAGAGCGTGGTCAAGACATGTGTGGCTGAAGGCATTCCTATGTTTACCACCTACGACACCTATCTCCCGGATGATGCCGCGGAGGGCAGTGGGATTGTGATTGATTTTAGCAGAATGAGGGAGATAGAGCGGATCGATTCCAAGAATCTCTGCGTCCATCTGCAGCGAGGGGTCACGTTTGAGCAGGTTGACCATGCACTGAAACCGCTCGACCTCACGATCCTCTATCCTTTTGACGCTAAAACCAATTCAGTCCTTTGCCACGCAGTTGCCCGTGGGATCAATGTGTATGCAGCACGTTATCCAGAAGTACAAGTTTCCAATATGCAGGTGGTACTTTATGACGGCAGTATCCATCGCACAGGCAGTCATGCAAACAACCAGGAGATGGCTGACTGGAAAGAGGATGGGGGCCCGAACATCTCGAAATGGTACCTTGGCGCGGATGACATATTTGGCATTGTAGTGTGCGGTAGCATATGGATCTATCCTGAGAGAAAGGAGCGGTGTTTTGACGCCTTCTGTTTTGATGATGCCGAGACTGCACGTACGTTAGTCAAGCATCTGCCGAGAATGGAGCTTGTCGCAGCATGTATGGCCATGAACCGCCAGGCCATGGGGCGACGGTTTGCCCTTGATCAAGGAGCGCTCGCACCGTGGACCCTCCTGGTGGGTACCGAAGGTTTTATGGAACTGTCTAGGTATCACAGAGGAAAGGTTGCTGAGATAGCTACTGGGGCAGGAGGCAGGCCACTGCGGTCGGAGTATGCTCAGAAGATCACTGAGGTGATGAACCGACCGTGGTATGCTGGGCCAGGTATGCAGGTGGGTTTCTATACGCTTTTCAGGCGGATTACAGAACTTGAGACAGTCCTTACACGGGTGCTTCGACAAAAGGGATGTCGTGAAGAAACAATCGGCATCACATATCTTGCCTGCGGTCTCGGCCGTTGTGTGTATTGTCATTATGATGTGGATCAAGTCCTTTCAGCAGCGAATGAGGTCGTCGAGCTGCAGTGCGAGCTCGCATCAGCAGGTGCTTTTTTTGACAGGCCACACGGCGAGCTTGCCCGGCATGTGTATGAGCGTGCGCCTGCATATCTGGCGCACCTGAAAAGAATAAAGAAGATGATGGATCCTTACGGGATAATCAACCCGGGACGACCTTACAAGGGACTGTATGATGGCGAGCAATGCGGAAATCTATAAGGACATCGGACCACTGGAATGCTATCGGAACGAGGCATGGAAGTGTCTCAGATGCGGACTGTGTCGGATGGTCAATCCTGAACGAGTCAAGAGCCTCAAGTGGTCGAACCAGTGCCCCTCTGGAACGAGATTTTTGTTCGAGGCGTATTTTGGATCTGGAAAGCAAGAGATGGTGCGGGCGCTCAGCGCCCGGCCTCCTGAACTGGTGCTAAGTCCTCGTCTCCAGCACATCATTTACACTTGTACATTGTGTGGCGCCTGTCAGGTTACCTGTAATTACGTGAAGGATTTGGAGCCCACCAATGCTTCGGTGGCTTTGAGGGAGTATGCGGTTCGTGAGGGGTGGGGACCACTGCCGGAACATGAGTCGTTGATCAAGAGTATTCTCAACTATGACAATCCATGGCTTCAGCCACGGACTGCACGGGCTCGGTGGGCAAGGAAGGCCGGTGCGTCGAGCCTCAAGGATGCAGCAAAGGGAAAGGTTGAAGTCCTCTATTATCCAGGATGTACTGCGTCGTATGATCCGATCATACAGGACGTTGCAAGAGATGTGACGCGCCTGCTCAGCAGTGCCCGCATAGACGTCGGTATCCTCGGTGCAGAAGAGGTTTGCTGTGGCTCGACGATTTTGAGGGTTGGAGATCGTGAACGCTTCGAGCTCGCAAGAAACAAAAACGTCCAACGGCTCAATGCCACAGGAGCCCGGATGATCGTGACCGCATGTGCAGGTTGCTATTCCACCCTCAAGAAGGAGTACGGCAATGACCTCGAAGCAGAGGTCGTGCACATCGTCTCGTACATGGAACAACTGCTCCAGGAAGAGCGTCTTCGCATGCCCAACGAGGTGGCGAGAACGGTAACCTACCACGACCCATGCCACCTCGGACGGTATTGTGGTCTCTACGAGGCGCCGCGAACCATACTGGGCCGGATCCCAGGCCTTACGTTCGTTGAAATGGAGCGTATTCGCGAATGGGCATGGTGTTGTGGCGCAGGTGGTGGCGTCCGAACGGCCTTTCCAGAAGAGCTTGCCACATGGGCGGCACGGTTGCGGCTCGAGGAAGCGTGCGATACTGGTGCAGACCTGCTGGTTACTGCCTGTCCTTTCTGCGAGCTCAATCTTGGTGAGGCAGCACGAGGGGGTGGTTTCCCCATACAGGTCACTGACATCCTTAAGCTCATCGCTGAAGCAGTACAGTAACAACAGGTCAGTATGGTCGAGTAATGGAGTGGTCATGGATACGGGCATGAGACAGTTGGCGACCGATCTGTTGGATTACCACAAGAAGCAACACGTAGTGTTCGAGTGCCTCGAGCGGATCCAGGAAGTGATCGGGAAGGAGTATGCAACTGCAGATCCTGAGATCCTCTCGGCGTATTCACGGGATTTCACAATTACTCCTCAGCGACGACCGAATATCGTGGTACTGCCAGGCTCTACTGTGGAGGTTCAGGCAGTCGTTCGCATTGCTCAGGCCTGCAGAATGCCTGTGTATGTACTTACCAGTGGGTTCAACCATGCAGGCTCTTTTATCGCCCGACGAGGTGGAATCATGGTAGACCTCAAGCGAATGAATCGCATACTGAATATCGATGAAGAGTCGATGACTGCTACCTTTGAGCCCTATGTGCCCGTGGCAGTACTGTACGAGGAGTGCAATAAGCGCTTTGCAGTAGGAGACATCATGCTGAGGCCAGCCAATCCCATTACGTATGGCAGTGCATGCATGATGTCCAATGTGCTTTCAGGCGGTGTGCCGTTTATGGCACTGACGTCAGGCAGCCATGCTGAACATGTGGTGAGCATGACCTTCGTGACGCCGCAAGGAGACATCCTGGTCACAGGTCCTCCTGCCTTGCCCGGCGTCGGTCCGGTCCCGGTACAGGGACCTGGTCCTGACCTTGGAGGCATGTTTCTCGGTGCCGAAGGAAACTTCGGTATCTGTACTGAGATGACCATAAGGCTCTTTACTGAGCGGCCTTGGCCCCATGAAAAGATTTTTCTTATTCACCATCGTGACGAAAAAGAGGAGCGGCTCGATGACGTAGCAGACTTATTTTATGCAATTTGCAGGGACAATTATGCACAGTCGCTCTACAAGGGCTCTAACAGGCATTCAGCCCAAATCGCAGCAGCTTCAGGCGATGACGTAGAGGCCCTTATTGAAAGTTTGCCAGCGACCATCATTTATTGTGTACTGACAGGACTTGACGCTGAAGAGCTCGAGATCAAAAAGAGGCATCTCGACGAACAGCTCGAGGCGAGTGGCAAATTTGTCGAAATGCCGGAAATAGCAAAGGAACTTTTCTTTGAGACGTTGGGCAAGACCGAGGAAGAGGTCAACCGGTTACTGCTCAAGCGATGCTATACAGGGCCTGGTCGTGTGGGCAGATGGAGAGGAAGTTTTCAGTGGATGGCCTATGTAGTCAAATTGGAGAAACTTGCTGAGCTGGATGCACGCTACAAGGCGATTGTGAACCGATACTGGGTGTCTCCAGATTATTATGGTTCCCCAGTTGCAACGACCACTGATACGGCCCTGCAGGGTCCCTATCAGTATGGCCGTACAGTGATGCTCGAGTACGACTTTTATTATGACCAGGGCAACCCTGAAGAGGTCAAGCGCGCTGGTATGGTGTACGAAAAGCTCCATCGGATGATGCTGGACAGTGGGGCCATAAACTGCAAGGTAGTGTCACGTTCGCTCGAACTGCAAATGCCTCGTTTGGGTACGTACTACAACCTGTGTAAGCTGTTAAAAAAGGTCATGGATCCGGTTGGCATCATGAGCCCTGATGCCATGCCACTTATGGAAGATTACGTGTGAAACACTCCTCTACCATGGTGTTGCCGCACCTGCAGTGCTCACACAGAAGAGGGTGAGCGTTGTATGCTTCTCGACCATAAGAGCTCGTGGAGACGAATGAGACGAAAGACAGTACTGATTGCGATCAAAAGGCTTCGGTTGGAGATGTCTACGGTGTGTGTTCGATAAGCAATCGGAGGTGACAAGATGCCACGACTGCACTGTCATGAGTTTCCTTGGTTTTCTCCGTCAGATCAGAACAGGAGAGAAAACGGAGTGCTCGCTGCGAGGTTAATGCTCAATGCCGCCCTTACTGCCCCTGTCACAGGCGGTGTGGATCACGTGGAGGGAGAAATCGCCTGGGGCTATGATGAGCAAGAGCAGATTGCCCGCAAAATGGAGGAACTGGCTCACACGTTACACAACAAGCGGCTGGAGGAGATCTTCAAGTACGAAGCGGTTATGGCACGAGAGGCTGACTGCATCCTTTTTCTTGGGGACTACCGCTCCAAAGAAACCCCGTTTGATGTTGACTGCGGCTACTGCAATGTTATGGCAGGGTGCGCATTTGTGTACTCGCGTCATAGGACGGCAATGGGTCAGATCGATGCTACGGACCGACACCTCCAGGAGACGCCACTTGACGGACCGTTTTGTATGATACGGGTCGGAGACCTCGGTTTTTCTATAGGTTCGGCGCTGTGGATGGCAAGGACGCTTTTAGTGGACTGTCGTCCGTTTTTTAGCATGGGGTTGGCAGGTCTAAAATTAGGCTACTGCCGCAACTCGGACATTGTAGTCGGACTTCCTGTTGCCACACTTTCCAAGAATCCATTCGTGGATATTCACTATAACTACCACGTAGTCAATATGCGAAAAATGGTCGATGCAGTGAGAAAGCACTACATCATTACAAGACAGGGAGGACCTGACTATCGATTGCTCTCTTTGGAGCGATTTAAACAGATGGGTCGAGCAGACGAGCCTGATGGGGAGAAAGAGGAGGAATAGACAATGGTCATGATGGATGGCAAGCAGCATGCCCATAAGGCATTGCTCGCTGCTGCGGCACAGGTTCTTCATGCGTACTATAAAGCACCTCAGTGTACAGGCCGAACAAAGCTTCAAAGCATGGTGCTTAGCGGCGATGAACTCAGACCCATGATTGACTTACTCGGCTCGCTCGAAGAAGCGTTGGGTAGAGAAGGAGCGTCATCAGTGTTTTTTCCGCTTTACATGGATTACCTCTGTTACAAAGATGCCCTCCAGCGTGACGATCCACCCGTAGTGCTTGTCTTAGGGGCAAACCTTATGCACTCAGAGCTCGGCTGGAACTGCGGAGCCTGTGGGTTTACGACCTGTGGAGCGTTCAACACATTCTCAGCGGAGTCAGGGGGAATGGGACTGTTCGGTGGAGGGCCCTCGTGCGCATGGAAGACCATTGATTTTTGTATTGCGGTGGACTATGCCTGCGCCGCAGCCCATCAGCTCAACATAGAGAATCGGGTTCAGGCCACGTTCGGTGCAGTCGCGTATCTTCTTGGTTATCTGGACGACGCCAGCATGGTCCTCACCTTGCCGCTGGGACCTGTAGTGGAGCTCTGGTACTATAACAGACCTTCGATTACACGGCTGTCGACCTATACCGAGTGGGTCAAGCTTATGCGCCAAAACTATTCCATCATGTTCCAGATGTTCAGTTCCAATATGCACCCGTGGGTGAAAGACGACGGTCCGTGGTGGGAGAAGGAACCAACAGAACGTGATGTGGTAGGACTTGGCAAGGACGAGGATCTTGAAAGGACCATCTACGAGGCAAGGGGCAAGCTCATGGAGGTTGTCATTCCCCTTAGAGAGCGGGTGCAGGAGATCAAGAGCAAAAAGCTTGCGCGCTAGGGTAGGCTGATAATTGAGAGGCTACAGATGAGGAACCAAAATCGAACGTACTACAACGAACAGATGGAGCGAATGCTCCAGACAAAGGAGATGGCAGAGCTCCAATTGGTAAAGCTACGCAAGCAAGTGAAGTACGTGTACGAGAACTCTGCCTTCTACCGTTCGCGTTTCGATGAAGCAGGGGTAAAGCCCGACGACATACGAACCATTGAGGACTTTCGGAAAAGGGTTCCGCTATTCGACAAGAAGGCTCATCAGGCAAGTCAGATGGAATCATTCGTGACTGAAGGTCATGGGTTCGGCACGCACCTTTGTGTACAACCGGAGCACATCGTCTTGGTAGGGGCAACATCTGGGACCACAGGTGAGCCAACTTTTTATACGTTTACTAAAAAAGACCTGCTGGTCACCTATGAGTCAGTAGGTAGGGGATTGTGGCGTATGGGGGTAAGGCCGGGCGACCGCATTGTCCATGCCTTTGCCCTCGGGATGTTCGCAGCAGGAGTACCGCTTGTCCAGGCGATAGAGCATTTCGGGGCACTGGCCATTCCAGCAGGTATGAACCTAGGAACCGAAAAAGTAGTGCTCATGTCACGGATTGGTGGTGCCAATGGAATACTTTCGACCCCTTCGTTCATCGAGCACATGATTGAAAAAGCTCACGATGCAATGGGGATAGAAGTCAAGGACCTTGGTTTCAAGCGGATAATGGTAGGCGGAGAACCTGGTGCAGGGGTTCCAGAAGTCCGAAGCAAGATCGAACGTGCGTTTCAATGCAGACTGTACGATCTTATAGGTGTTGTATGGGGCATTATGGGATGTTCCTGCGATACCGACGACTATTACGGTATGCACTTCGTGACAGAGGATCTTGCCTACATTGAAGTAATGGATCCAGAGACATTAGAGCCCTTACCTCTTGAAGATGGTGTCATCGGCACAGCGGTTATCACTGCGTTGGAATGGGAGGCTGGTCCGCCGATACGCTATGCGATAGGCGACGTGGTGAGGGTCCATACGAGCCCGTGCCCGTGTGGTAGAACTGGCTATAGGATGAGTGTGGTGGGACGAACTGACGACATGCTGAAGGTCAAAGGTGTGATCGTATATCCTACAGCTGTGCGCCGCGTACTGGAGCGGTTTGTCCCTCGCATCAGCCGCGAATTTAGGATCGTGCTGGAGGCCCCACCTCCTCGGGTGGTACCGCCACTCAAACTCAAGCTGGAGCGAGGAAAGGATACGCCTGTTGAAGCACTGCCCGGCCTTGCAGAAGAGATACGAGCTACACTGCACTCGACACTTCAGTTTACGCCAGAAATCCACTTTGTAGAGTATCAATCGCTTCCGAGGTCAGAGCACAAGACAAACTATTTTGAAAGGCTCTACCAGTAATGGCGCGGCTGGCCGGAGGATGATGGCTCATGAGGTCAGGTCGTGTACCCAGCTACGCCGAGGGGTGCCCTGCATGTGATTGCATTCGCTTTCTGAACAGCTGCCAGTCGATTCTGAATCGACTGTTGGCTACTGTGTCTCTCACGATCTCTCGATACCTGGCAGAAGAAAAATAACGCCTGAGCTCTTCTGACAAGGGATACAATTGAGTTCCTCCTTGCCATGCCACACTTTCGCCAGTTACTGCATCAATGAGGCATCCGTGGTAGATCGCCCATGTGACGTCAGTGAGGTTGAAGTCTCCGGTATCGCGGATCAGGGCAATCAATCTTCCCTCCCTGACGGGATTATAGAAACTGAACTTTTCATGATACCATTTGGCCGTATGGAAAAATTGAGGGGTGTTGGTGAGTGCACATACCTGGAGGCGCTCCCCCATCAAAACAAGAAATTCCATCATCTCGTACCCTATGCCGAGTCCAGGATACACCTGCCCTGGCAAGGGAGGTCGCGTAGGTGAGAACTGGGCAAGAGGATTTTGGAGACACAGCTATTCGATGACCATCACAGGACAGTTGAACTGTACATATGGGCCATTGGACTCAGTCTGCCCGCTTTGGCTCTGTAAGGTGCCACGGCGAAGTACCAGGTCGATGAGAAGGTGCGACGGGTCTTCTTGGCCGCCAAAATACACCCGCATGACGTGTTTGAATGGGTCCTCGAGATCAAAGGTAATCAGAAAGTCGTCGAAACCTTTTTTCCGAAGTGTGTCAAAGATCCCGTACTCCTCAAAGGCGGTAGCCATTCCTTCCTTGCTGTAGTACCTCATGAATAGATCGGTCTTCTTGATGCTTTCAGGATCACCAAAGACGTCGGGACCAAAGACTGCTTGATTTTCAGAGCTTATCTTCTGGAGTTCAAAGGGGCTCAGCTTCTTGAACACCTTCCTGAATCGGGTCTCTACTTCCTCGAACTTCCAATTCGGTCTTATGGTAAGTACTGGGCACGGGGCATCTCGAATCACCCGATCGGTCGTGCTTGTAGAAAGAAGGAGCCCCAAGGAGCTCCATCCGTGAGTGCCCATAACGATAATGTCTACACTTTCCTTGATGGCCGTAGAAAGAATAGCAGAAGCAGGTCGTAGCGGGACGACCTTGGGTACGACCTTGAGCTGGCTAAAAAGGGCCTTGATTTCCTCCAATACGTCATCCATCTTTGCTGATACCTCTTGGACGATTGCTGACGTGCTTTCAGATCCTTGGTCAGCTCTACCCGAAGGCTCTTCCTGAGAAGATGTTGCGTGGAGTACGATGAGCTGGGCATTTGCCTTTTGTGCGATGAACACAGCGTAATCTAAGGCCTGTTCGGAAATCTCTGAGAAGTCGGTCGGATAGAGCACCTTTCGCGGAGGAAATGTGTAGGCGTTTGGGGCGCGTTTTTCTTCCTTGGCCTTTGATTCGAACAACCGGGCCCCATCGAGGATTTTTCTGAAAAACGTTTCAAAACCTTCGGGCTTCAGTGTCAACACTGGACAGCCTGCCTTGCGAATCACGCGTTCTGCAGTCCCTCCAATGATCATATGTTCAAATCCAGTTGCGCCGTGTGTGCCCATTACGAGAACGCTCGGATCGGTCTGGCGAATAGCGTTGAGGATTCTGAGAAAGGGAATGCCCTTTTCCACATGAACTGAATAGCGTATTCCTTTGAGCGGAAGCTGGGCCAGGAACTCATCGAGCACGGTCTTACACTGTTGGCTTTCTTCCTCGGTCAGGATTCTTGTCTCTTTTGAAGACATGCCTTGCGGGAAGAGAAGCCGGCCGGAAAATGAGGAGGTAGAGACGACATGGAGCAATATGAGCTCTGCATTGAAGATCCTTGCCACATCGATTGCATAGAGAGTGCTCACACGCGAAACCGGCGAAAAATCAATGGGCACCAGTATTCGTTCTATACGAAGCATGGCTCAGCTACCTTGGGTAGAATTCCAGTAGCTCCACAGCACTCCTACCATATGATGTAACCTTAACGGTTCTGGATTATACTTACAAGAAGAAAGATTTTCACATACCGTGCTGTTGGGTCAAAGGTGGACGAACGCGGACCACGTGCCACCAACAACATTGTTGGCATCGGCAAGGATGGGATGAAAGAAACAGTGACGAGGCCAGGTGCCAAGAAGGGCTCATATCTGTTTGAGGAGTCACCACCTTCAGGATGAGAGGGATACAAGGAGGGATCGGTACAGGGAAATGAACACTCAGCTTCAAACAGAGGCCGTCCCCCTAGTCACTCCAGAGTCGCTCGTTGAAGTACTCGGCGTGGTCTATGTTCACAAAAAAACGAGCGACGGCGGCGATATGTACCTTACACGATTTGGCCTGCCCTTTGTGGACCTACTTGAAGTCGATAATTGGTACGATCCTGAATGGTTTCGAACCCACGGTATACCTCTCGAAGGCACCAGTTCGGTATACCGTATACGCACCAAGGAGAAACAGGGATGCGGCCTCGAGTTGGTGGTTAAGAACTCGCGGGTAGGAGAGGATGTTCCTGTTGACACGAAAACGCTCCTGGAGTTTCTCAATACAGAGTTCAATAGTCCATGGGAGGAATTTGCTCTGGTTATGGAAATGAGGGAAGGGAAATATGGCCCTCCTGACATCACTATTCAGACGCAAGAGCCACTGGCAATCTATGTGCCGCCTGAAAAAATGCAGATGTGGCAGAGCGGTCGGTCGCAGGAACGTATAAACCGATTGAAAAAACGCCATCCAGACATCGATATAGATATCCTTCGCCAATACAAGATGATATATGGGTGGATCAAGGGCAAGAATGCGGTGGAAGTTTCCGAGCACATCGGTCTAAGAGGCGAGGCCCTTTCGAGGCACCTAGAAACGCTCACCAGGAAAGTGATCACTGACCTTGAACACAAGGGGTATGTTGTTGCCGATATGAAGCCTGATCATATCATCATCAGGGAGCATGACGTAGGACGGCTCGAGCGTATTCAGGGCCCTGATCCTGACGATGCGAGACAACGTAAGGCAGCGTTCCTTAAGGAGATGGTCGATGGTGGGCAGTACGCAGTGGTAGATTACGAGCTTCTCATGCGAACGCCGCCCCATATGGAGACAGTTGCGCAAGCCCGTAGACACGCCTACTTGGACGATCAGAGCACCAGATTCATTGCGACACCCCTTCCCTCGTTAGCGTACGCTTCGGGTTTGGCTCGCGCAAAGCATCAGAGCACCAGATTCATCGCGACACCCCTTCCCTCCCATCTCGAGGCGGTCGAGATTCTCGGGGTGCCATATATCCATGGACATGTCGAGAGCACGGGAGGCCAGCTTTGGGTTGTGGGAAGGAATGCTCGATTGTTTGATTACTTTCTTCCTGAACGATGGCGAAAGACACATGCGTGGCGACTCTCTATGCATAACGAGGTCTTCTATACCGTTACAAAAGACAACATCCATATCGTATGGAAAACGTCGAGGGTGGGTGAAAAGCCACCGGTCAATCTTCGAGATCCCAAATCTGCCAAGATCCTCAAGAGGGGTTATAATAGTCCCTTTGAGGCGTTTGCCGTGGCGCATGACCTGAGCACAAGAGGCATACCTGTGGTGTATACCAGGGCAATTTACATGACAGGGAGCAAGAAATCAGAGGTAACCGAGGACCGCAGCAGATTTGAATCCCACAGGATGCTTCTCAATTCCGACGGGAGTCCCATCCTTCGGGAGGATCGCCATTACATCACACTCAGGGGATACTACAACGGCAGCGATACCTGGGTTGCCAAGCAAACTGGAGCACTATGTCGACCTATGAACCTGGTACAGGCCGTAGTCAATGGGATCATCAGCCATGCGGACTTCGTACGACTCTATTATAGAGTGCGTCGGAGGGTCGAAGAAGCCGGATACGACGGATCGCTGATCGGTGGAAACGATCTGCTGCTTGCCGTGGCCCCTAATGGTGATGTCATCAGAGAGCCTGATGGCACACCTGAAGTGAGAATCTGCAGTTTTGAGCTTATTTACCCACTGGTCTGTGAAGCATCTGACTGATAGGGGCTGCATCAGCTACCTCGATGCTTCTATCTTGATATTCGCCGTGCGTGATAATGTCATATTTACACATTTTGAGAAACCTGTGTGGGGAAGCCTCCTATACGGGGAACCTGGGAGGTTAGATGAAGACTCTTGTCACTATGCATCATACGGCAAAGGAATTTGTGGAATACGCGGCAAAGCTTTGCAGACCGAAGCATATCCATTGGTGCGATGGTTCTGAACAAGAGTACCGACAGTTATGCCAAGAGATGATACGGCAAGGCACATTTGTAAAACTCAACGAACGGCACAGACCCGATTCCTATCTGGCACGTTCTCACCCCAGCGATGTGGCTCGCGTCGAAGAGCGTACGTATATTTGTTCGCAGCAGCGGCAGGATGCCGGTCCTACGAATAATTGGATGGATCCTGATGAGATGCGCGTTAAGCTCGCCGAGAGGTTCCAAGGCTCGATGGAAGGCCGAACAATGTACGTGATCCCCTTTTCAATGGGGCCAATCGAGTCTCCAATCGCACGAATAGGGATAGAAATAACCGATTCACCCTACGTTGTCTGTAATATGCGGATTATGACTCGAATGGGTAAAAAGATCGCAGACGCACTCGGCGAGAAGGCATTTGTCCCTTGTATGCACTCGGTAGGCGCACCGCTTAGCAGGAAGGGCAATGACGTGCCATGGCCGTGCGAGCCGGATCTTGAGAAGAAGTTCATAGTCCATTTTCCAGAGGACCCTTCAATTTGGTCATATGGATCTGGATACGGAGGCAATGCCCTACTGGGAAAGAAGTGTTTGGCACTGCGGATAGCATCGGTTTTGGCCCGTAAGGAAGGATGGCTCGCTGAGCATATGGTTATTCTGTCGATAACGTCCCCTCAAGGGAAAACGTATTACATCTGTGCTGCGTTTCCCAGTGCGTGCGGTAAGACGAATCTTGCAATGATGAAACCCACTATACCGGGCTGGACAGTACGATGTTTGGGCGACGATATTGCGTGGATACGGATTGGTGCGGATGGACGGTTGTATGCCATGAACCCAGAGGCAGGATTTTTCGGTGTTGCACCTGGAACCTCATATTCGACCAACCCCAATGCTATGGAGATGATCCGTCGGTCGACGATATTTACGAATGTTGCCCTGACCCCTGATGGTGATGTCTGGTGGGAAGATATGGGTATAGAACCACCGGCAAGACTCATAGATTGGGAGGGCAAGGAGTGGACTCCCGGATGCAATCGCAAGGCTGCCCACCCTAACGCTCGATTTACTGTTTCTGCAGCATTGTGTCCTGCCATTGACCCTGACTGGGAGAAGGCAGAAGGGGTTCCCATATCGGCGATCCTTTTTGGCGGTCGACGCACAAGAACCGTTCCCCTTGTTGTCGAGGCATTTGACTGGCAACACGGTGTCTTTATGGGGTCTTCTGCTGGATCAGAAACTACAACGGCTGCCTTGGGAAAGACAGGTGTTTTGCGGAGAGATCCTTTTGCAATGCTTCCGTTTTGCGGCTACCACATGGGTGATTATTTTGCGCACTGGTTGAGCATTCCTCAGAGACATGCCCACGCGAAGCTCCCAAAGATGTTTTCGGTCAATTGGTTTCGCAAGGATGATCAGGGCAGATGGCTGTGGCCAGGATACGGAGAAAACAGTAGAGTGCTCAAGTGGATCTGTGAACGCATCGAGGGACATGGCAAGGCTGTACGTACTCCCATTGGTTACTTGCCGGCAGTGGATGGCCTTGATCTTTCAGGACTCACGCTATCGTCCGATAGCGTGGAAAAGCTTTTGTCCGCTGATCGGGACGAGTGGTTACGAGAGGTCGAGGACATTGACAGGTACTATAGAGGCTTTGGCGACCGTTTTCCCGAAGCATTGCGAACCGAACTGAGGGCGTTGTATAGCCGACTGGACTCGTTCGAACAACACAAGTAAGCGACCTCATTTATTCGTTGGTTTTGGCAGGCCGGGATAGCAGTGGGTAGGAGGTTGATTCGTGACTAGAGAGTGGCAGCCTTTCTGCCCAGCTCGTAGGCCTTCTTTTGTGCCTTTACGTCCTTTGCAATCTCGCCTTTGGCTGCTGCTGAGGCGCGCACTGCTCCGACCCACGTAAGATTTGCAAAGCGCGCTGTCATCCTGAAGCTATGGACAATAGGGTTAGCTGTTGAGGTATCAGGATCTCCACACACGGTGATAAGGCCGATCTTCTTACCCTTCATGTTCGTATAGTAGTGCTTGTGCCATTTCCACTCGGCGTCAAAAAAAGAACACCATCGATCCAGGTAGGCCTTCATGTGTGCGGTCATTGCCCAAAAATATACTGGCACGCTGTGGATTAGTGCATCCGATTCGAGGATCTTTTTCTGGATGGCACTCATATCATCTTTGATCACGCAACGGCCGGTCTTGTTGCACCTTTCACATGCATAACAGCCCGCGATCTTCTTCTGTGAAAGCACAATCTTTTCGACCCTTGCACCTGCATCCACAGCGCCAGTCAGAGCTGCTTCCAGTAGTATGTCGCTGTTCCCACCAACTCGTGGACTTCCGAGGATTCCTAACACGTTCACGGCGTCCTCTCCTTGTTCTATGAAATGGGTGGCTGGAAGGTCGGTTACGCCTTCAGTCTTTCAATGAGCATCGTCGCGACCTTTTCGCCAGAAAGAAGCATGCCCCCGAATATGGGACCCATTCGAGGACCACCAAAAGTCGCATTGGCAGCCATACCTGCAACGTAGAGGCCAGGGAATACCTCGCGGGTGTTCTCAAGGGTCTTCCTTTCAGCTTCATCCGTCCACAGGGATTTTTCTCCTTCGATGCTACCAGAGGATGTCATAAGCCTTCCTGGAACCTTTCGCTGTACCACATTGACGACTTCTGTGGCATGACCAGTAGCGTCGACCACAAAGCGGCAACGTATTGCAAGAGGATCCACGTGCAGTCGTGTCATCTCCACAGGTGTCCACGTCAGAACCAGCCCCACGACACCGCTTGGCCTCATAACCACATCCTCAACGCTTATGCAGTTAAACACATGAGCTCCTGCCCGGACCACCATCGCTGTGATAGCACTTACCGCTTCGATTGCATCTGCAGTGTAGTACCCGTTCACTTCATACGGTAGCGAACGGACCCCAAAGACGTCCAATAGTCGTCTTGCCTCTTCTTGTACAACGATTTCGTTGAAAAGCATGCCCCCTCCCCACATGCCGCCTCCGACGCTGAGTTTTCGCTCGTAGATTGACACCTTCAGACCGGCCGTTGCAAGGAAGTATCCTGCCACAAGACCTGAAGGCCCAGCCCCCACTATTGCCACATCTACATCAAGAGACCGTTTGAGCTTGTCAATATATCGATCGATAATTGCTTTCGTGACGACGAGTTCATCCAACGCCATTTGTTTCTCCTCTTGGTAGTTTGTCTATCTGTTGACTGCGTGAATAGTTTTTACGGCGCAGAGCTTACCGCACATGGTACATGCCTCTTTGTCCTGCGCTATCTGAAGTCTGGCTCTTACCACCTCTGGATCAAGGGCCGACGCTATTACTCCTTCCCAATCGAGATCTTGGCGGCATCGCGAGATCTGCTCATCTTGTTGCAATGCCCCGGGTACACCTTTGACGAGATCAGCGATATGAGCTGCAATGCGTGCGGCCATGACACCTTGATAGACGTCGTCTTCACTGGGGAGTGCAAGATGTTCTGCAGGTGTGACATAGCACAGAAAATCCGCCCCTGCGGCGCCTGCTAATGCTCCTCCGATGGCAGCAGTGATATGGTCATATCCTGGTGCTACGTCAGTGGGGAGCGGTCCGAGCACGTAAAATGGAGCGTCCTGACAAATTCTTTTTTGCAGCTGCACATGAGATTGGATGTGTTCAAGCGGCACATGTCCAGGACCCTCGATCATAACCTGCACTCCCTTGGCCCGTGCCCGTTGAGCCAACTCGGAAAGGATCATGAGCTCCTCTATTTGAGGACCATCTATTGCGTCTACGATGGTCCCAGGTCGAAACCCATCTCCAAGACTCAATGTGACATCGTAGCGGTGCGCAATGCCGAGAAGATCGTCAAAGTATTCATAGAGTGGGTTTTCCTTGTTGTGTTTTTTCATCCAGTACATGTGAATCGACCCACCACGACTCACACACGGCATGATCCGTTTGAAGTGCTCAAGCCTCCGTACTGACTCACGGGTTATGCCGCAGTGGACCGTGATATAGTCGACTCCTTGACGGCACTGGTCCTCTATACTCCTCATGAGAAGGTCCTCATCAAGATGGTCGAGCGTTTGGCCCCGTCTGACCACCTCAGTAGCTACGCTGTAGACGGGGACAGTACCCACCATGGTGGTACTCTCCTGGAGGTAGAAGGACCGTAGCGCCGTAAGATCGCCTCCTGTAGACAGATCCATGATGGAATCAGCCTTGGCGCGCAAGGCGGCTTTGAGTTTTCGTCGCTCTAGCTCCACATCAGCGCATTCACCGCTGGTTCCGAGATTGGCGTTTA
>FWPV01003464.1_pt1 | contig 35730 bp, 23 predicted proteins | sample 2228371 | NCBI WGS metagenome assembly FWPV01 (sample SAMEA103939776, study PRJEB20133) | metagenome | reverse complement strand
TCCTGTACTGCAAAGACGCCGTCGAAAACGGCACTCACAACCCCTTCTACGGTAACCCCGTCGCGGTCGGCCAGCTGCGAAACGCCGTCGTTAGAGGCGGTGTATTGAACGTCATAGATCGGCGTTATGCCTGTTTCTGCGCCGCATTGGGCCGTATGACGGCTCAGCCCGTCGAAGGTGTCCTTGGGAAAGCCTTCCCATTCTTCTGCCGGATCGAAGGGGTCGCTGCCGTTTGTATCGCCGCGGCAGACGTGCGGCTTGCGGCGAAGCGTGTTGTCCGCCGTGCTCGTCAGGCCGCTGCCCCATTCCGTGCCCGGGTCTTCGCCGATCCGGCCGATGACGTCGATGATGACGCCGTTCTTCACCAGCGCGACGGCGTCGTTGCCGTTGAACCAGCTCCCTCCGGCCGTTTGATTTGCCCGCGCGAGAATTTCATCTGCGGCGCTGCTGTAAGCCAGCACATACACATCGCCCGCAGCCGCGCGGCCGGTGAGGGCGATCGTCTGCTTGGGCGACGGGCTGCCGTTGGTGTAAATCTGCACGGCATAACGGTCTGCCGCAAGATCAACGGCCGCTGCCGTGCCGTTGTAGATTTCCAGAGCCTTGTTGTAAGACGACCCTTCGACGTATTCGGAAAAAAAGAGCTCCGTCGCCTGCGCGGTTGCCGCCGCGCTGAACAATAGAAACAAAGCCAGGACAAACATAAAGCCCCCTATTGACCGTTCCGGCCCGCTTGTGTGCCTCTATTCAACAGGAAAAAGTTCTGCAATCATAGGATTTTCCCTCAAGCACGCTTACGCCCTTCCCCATTTTCCCCTTGATGCATCCGAAAATGATGATTCGTACGGAAAAGTACAAACGTTTTTTTGTAGAAGATCCAAAGCCCGCACAGGTGGGGTGATTGAGGTTCGAAGAGAGACGATTGCGCCGCTTCGACCGCCATAATGGCGAAGCAGAAAGGCGTTGCGAGTCGTCGTTTCGATGCGTAAATTCCGATGCACGAAAAACTGAAAAGGAGAGCAATGGAAAACGATTTGATGCGGTTTTTCAGCGAGCAAGAGCTGAACAAATCCTTTCTGGAACAACGCACCATTTTTCTATGGGGTGTGGTAGACGATGATACGGCGGCAGACGTGGTCAAGCGCCTGCTCTATTTGGATCAGCAGAGCAACGAAGATATTCTGCTGCGCATCAACTCGCCGGGAGGTTCGGTGACCGCCGGTCTGGCGATCTATGACGCCATGCAGAACATCAAAAGCGACGTTCGTACGTTGTGCATGGGACTTGCCGCCAGCATGGGCGCGGTGCTGCTGGCCGCCGGCACCAAAGGCAAGCGCTTCGCATGGCCGCACAGCCGCATCCTCATCCATCAGCCGATGACGGGCAGTCAGATCATTGCGCCGGCCTCGGGCCTCAAGATCCACGCCGAGGAAATGGTGCGCACGCGGACGATGCTCAACGAGATCTTGGCGCGGCACACCGGTCAGCCGATGGAAAAGATTGAAAAGGATACCGACCGCGACTATTTCATGAGCGCCGCCGAGGCGTTGAGCTACGGCATGATCGACGGCATCTTGGAGACCGCGTAAAAGCGCTTAGGGCAGGCCGACGATGATCGCGAGGGCAAAGCAGACAACCGTAAGCACGGCGACCGCAATACCCGCAATTCGATGAAGCGTGGACTCTTTCTTGATTTCATCGAAACCCAGTAGAGCGGCCGCAGCGATCCCTCCGAGAAAGCCGCCGGCATGAGCCAAATTGTTGACGGCCGGCATAAAAAAGCCGAAGGCGAAAAGAACCAGCGCCCAGGTGCCGACTTGGCGGTAGATGACGTTTCCTAAAAAGCCTCCGCGTCGGCGGCCGTAATAGACCAAAGCGCCGAGCAGCCCGAAAACAGAGCCGGAGGCTCCGAGCGTAAACTCTATTCCGACCGCGTCCGAAAAGACAAAGCCGACCACACCGGCGACGGTAAAGATGAGAAAGGTGCGCGCCGAGCCGTAGAGCTGTTCCACATAATGGCCGAGCTGATGCAGCCACATCATGTTGAAGAGGATATGCAGCACTCCGCCGTGGAGATAGATGGCGGTGATCAGCGTCCACCAGCGGCCTTGGGACAATGCATAGGCGCCGGTCATGCCGAGCCTAAAGAGCGCTGCGCCGTCGGGCGAGAGAAGACTAAAAAAGCCCTGCGGTCGAAGGAGAGCTTCCGGATTCATGAAAATGGCCGCGGCGTACAAAATGACGCTCAAGCCGATGAGCAGCGGAACGGTGCTTCCGGCACCGAACCAGCGCTGCAGCAGCGGACCATAACCCCACAACCCCGGACGAATCCGGCCGCAGTGGATGCACTTTTTCGCATTGACCGAAACCAAACGGCCGCAGCTCGGACACACAATGGATCCCGTTGTTTTGCGAATGGCCATAGTCAATCCCTTATAACGTCGGTCAAAGATAGCATTATTTAAGGCGAATCGAAAGCGTTTTTCGATTCAATAGTAACCAACGGCAAAGCCGTCACGCTGGGGCTTTGAACGCCTGCGAGGAGCTTATGAAAATCGGTATCGTCGGACTTTCGTTATCCGGAAAAACGACGCTCTTTAATGCATTGACCGGCGCCCAGGTCGATACCGCCGCTTACGCCGGCAAGGCCGAGGCGCATCGGGCGGTGGTGAACGTTCCTGATCAGCGGCTGGAAGAGCTTAACCTCATTTTTCAACCGAAAAAGAAGACGCCCGCAACCATCGAGTACATCGATCTGGCCGGCCTGAGCACCGCGGAACAGAAAAAGGGCGGCTTCAGCGATCAATTTCTCGGCCAGGTAAGAACCGTCGACGCACTCTTGGTGCTGGTACGGCAGTTCGCCGACGAATCGGTTCCCCACCCACTGGAATCGATCGACCCGTTGCGCGACCTGCGCGAAATCGAGACCGAATTCTACATCAGCGACCTCAACATCATCGAAAACCGCAGCGCACGGCTGCAGAAGCAGATGAAGGCCAAAAAAAGCGACCAGGATCAGCGCGAATACGATCTGCTGCAGCGATGCCGCGAACTACTGGAGCAGGAAAAACCTCTCCGCCTTCTGTCCATGACCCCCGAGGAACAGATGCTGGTGCGCGGCTATCAGTTCCTCAGCCAAAAGCCGCTGATCGTTTGCGTCAACATCGGCGAGGACGATATTCGCCGCGAGGAGGAGGTGCTGGCGCCGTTCGCCGCCTATCGCGGGCAGCCCAACGTGGCCTTGCTGGCGATTTCGGCGAAAATCGAAATGGAGATGCAGCAACTTCTCCCCGAAGAGGCCGAGCTCTTCCGCAACGACCTCGGCATCACCGACTCGGCCCGCGAACGACTCATCCGCACGTCCTACGACTTGGTCGGCCTTATCTCTTTCTTTACGGTGGGAAGCGATGAGGTGCGCGCCTGGACGATTCGCCGCGGCACACCGGCTCCTCTGGCCGCCGGCGCCATTCACACCGACATCGAACGCGGCTTTATCCGCGCCGAAGTGGTGCATTACGATGATTTCATCGCCCGCAAGACCATGGCGCAGTGCCGAACCGACGGCGTGCTGCGCCTCGAAGGCCGAGACTATATCGTAAAGGACGGCGACATCATCAACTTCCGCTTTGCCGTATAAGGTTCCGAATGCCGGCGAACGATCAGCCGTAGAACTGAGTCGCCGGCGTTCGCCGATCTGACCGTCGATCAGTGCAAGCGCACGACCTGAGGCGGCAGGGCAACGGCTTTCCTCGAGCCGCCGCTTTCCCCCTTTTCCCCGATCATCGGAAGACAATTGCAAAACAGCCCCCGGACCGTTTTTCTTCAAAAGACGATCCTTCCGCCGAATTCATCATGGATGGTGAACCCAACGCCGCCGTACGTCGATCGGATGCCTTCGAGCTGTGAGGGAGGCGCGTCGCTCAGTGCAGCAGCGTCAGCTTTTGCCGCAGCGGCGGGCCGTCACCCGACTCGACGATGACGAAATAGAGGCCCGAAGCAACCGGTCGGCCGTCGTCGTCGCAGCCGTCCCATTTCAGCGTGTGGAAACCGGCTTCCAGGGTTTCTTCGGCGAGCCGACGGCAACACCGGCCGAGAAGGTCGCGGACTGTGATGCGCACCGTAGTCCTCTTTGGAAGCTCGAGACGGAGCGATACAGAGCTGTTGAAGGGATTGGGCAGCGGCGGCCGCATGGTCGGCTTTTGCGGAAGGGGAATTTCGATCCGCACGGTCTCTTTGGGGATGAAAAGGCCCTCGCCCGTGATTACCGCAAGGCGGTAAGAATAGCGTTCGCCGGCGACCACGTCGGCGTCGCAGAAACGGTAGAGACCGCCCTCGGAAGGCAAAATGTCGCAGCCGACGGTTTCGAACCGGCCGTCGGCCGAGGCGCGCTCGACGACAAAGGCGCTCGAGCCGCTTGCTTTCCAGAGGAGCGTTACGCCGACGAAAGGCTCGTAGCCGGCGCTGAGCGACGTCACTTCTACGGCGGAGGCGAGCCGCAGCCTCCATTGCGTGCGGGCCGTGTCTTCGGCGTCGAAAACCAGCGCCTCCACCACGGCCGAGGCGGCCAGGCGGGACGTCGACAGTCTGAAGGAGCGGCCGATCGCCGCCGCTCGCCCGTCGATCTTCCACACAAAGCGCAGCGAATCGCCGTCAGGGTCGGCGGCGACGACGGTAAAGTCGATAAAGGGCTCTCGCACGATCAGGTCGCGCTCGCGCGGCCGCGACGCTTCGTCGGAAATGATCGGCGGTCGGTTGACGTTGCGCACGCGGATCGGCAGAATCCGAAGCGAAACGGCGCCCAAATGGTCTGCGGCATAAAAGACCGGTCGCCAAAGGCCGGCCTGTTCGAAGGTCGGCCGCCAGTTGAACTCGCCGTTCTTTTCGTTGAACACGGCGCCCGGCGGCAGATTCGCCGACGAGAGGAGAACGCTGTCGCCTTCCACATCGGCAGCCGAAACCGAGAGCGAGAGCAATTGGTTTTCGTCGACCACCGCGCTGTCCGGCAGCACGAGAGTCGGCGGCTGGTTGGGCAGCGCCTGCGCTTGAAAGATGAGATAGGGCGGCGTCAGCCCCTCGGCGGCGGCGTGAAGGACTTGATCCCCTTCTGTCAGACCCAACCGCCAAGTCGTTCCGGCTACGCCGATCGAATCGGTGAGCGCTTCGGCTGGCTCTACCGTGCCGCAGTTCGACTGCGGGGAAAAGCGGACGCTGACCTCGGGCACTCCGTTGGCGAAAGGATCGAGGGCTTGAACGTAGAGCTTTTGATTGAGTGCGTGACCGGCCACGCCGGTGCTGTGATTGCCGCCGGCAATCCGTAAACGCACTGCCTTTTGCGGCAGCGCTCTGAGGGTAAGCATCGCCTCTTGAAAGCCTACGGCGCGCGCCACGATGCGATGGAGGCCGCTCTTTTCGCCGAAGCGGTAGCGGACTTTTGCAGAGCCGTCGTCGGCGGTCACCGCGAGGCTGTCGCCGATGAAATTGCCGTCGCCCACAAGGCGCGTAAACTTCACTGCAATGCCCGCCGCGGCCTCTCCGTTTTCGTCGACGGCGCGCACGCAGAGGGGCTCAAGTTCGCTCGTGACCGGGGCCTGAAGGCCGTCGCCTTCCACGAGGAGCAGCCGTTTCGCCGCCGGAACGACGGTAAAGTACAGCGGAGAGCCCGTCACGTCCGTGCCGTCCTCCTTCAGGCAGCGGGCGGAAACTTGCGCCGGCCTCAGCCCGAAGCGCAGCTCGACGGCCGCTGTCCCGTCGACGTCGCTCTCTACGGCCGCTGACGGAGCTGTCGTGTCGACGAACGCGGCGTCGCCCGAGAGAATCGAAAAAGTGACCGGCCGGCCTCGGCAGGGAACACCGAACTGATCGAGGATACGGACGGCGAGTCGGATTCGATCGTCGGGGCGGCAGCTTGACGCGGTCGAGGAAAGCGGCTGCATCGAAGCGGCAAACGGCGCCTCGGTTCTTGCACTAAAGCTCACAGGGGAGCCCTCCAGAGGCTTTCCGGCGAAGGCCGCCGCGGCGGTCAGGCGCTGAGGCTCGTTTAGGGCGCCCAAAGTCCAACGGATGGAAGCGATGCCGTCGGGGGCTGTGAGGCGCACGGCCTGCTTTTCCGCAGAATCCCCTAATGCGCCGCTTCCTTGCGTGATCGTGAACTGTACGGGAAAATCGACAACCGGTCTGCCGACGCGGTCTTGGACCTTAACCTCAACAGGCTGCGGCATGTCGCGGAACGGCGCACCGACGAGCTGGAGGGGCGAATGGGCGACAAGCCGATGCGGCGGAAGCTGCGCCGCCGAAGCGTAAAAACGCACCGGTTCTTCAAGCGGCGTTCCGTCGTGGAAAGAGGCGGCCTCGACGATGTAAATCGAGTCGCCCGTGCTCGTTCCGAGGGTCAACAGGGTGCCTGCTACGCCGCGGGCGTCGGCGGCGACGCTGAGCCGGCGCTTGCCGTCCAGCGAACCTTCGGGGCTGATGACGGAAAAATCGACCGGCTGTCCGGCTACGGGATTTGAAAAGGCGTCGGTAACGCGCACCAAAAAAGAGTCGGCAAGGACGGTGCCCGGCGCGCCCGTCTGACCGCTGCCTGAAACGTAAAGGAGCCGGTGCGGCGCATCGGCCGCGGCCTCGGCGACGAAATCGACAGAGGGCGGGATGAGCCCCGCGGCTTCTGCCCGCACGCGCTGCCGGCCCGCGGTTCTTCCCAATCGGAAGGTCACGGCGGCCAGGCCGTTTTCCGCCGTGCGCACAGAGATCGACCGTTCGCCGTCCGCCAATCCGTCGCCCTCCACGACGCTGAACGTCACAGGGTAATCAGCCGTTCCGTTGCCGTAAGCGTCGGTCACTTGCACGGTCAAAGGCTGAGGCAGGAGGCGGTTCACCACGCCGCGCTGGCCGTCGCCCGCATATGCGGTCAAATACGCGGCGCTGGCCGGCAGAGCAATCGCCTCGAACTCTGCCGGCGAACCCGCGATGCCGGAAACGATCGCCGCGGCGATCGTTTGACCGCCGGCCTTCGTGCCGAGGGTGTAGAAAGCCGCCGCTTCGCCGCCGTCGTTGGTTTTCAGCACGGTTTCGGGAGCACCGTCGAACGAACCGCCCGCAGCCTGCGAGACAAAGCGCACGGCGCAGTCGGCCACGGGGTTCGTCGCGGCGTCGACGACCCGCACCTGGAGCGGCTGCGGCAGACGACGACCGACGACCGCCGTTTGACGGTCACCGGACAATTTGAGCAGCAGCGCCGGCGGGCCCGAACGCGCCTGCGCTTCCACGATCAACGGCGGACCGGCGACGGCTCCGGCGTCGATCTGCAGCCGCTGCAGCCCCGCCTTTCTTCCTAAACGCCAATAGATGCGCGCCGTCCCCTGGGCGTCGGTGGCGGCCGTTGCGATCGAATCGGCATCGTCGAAGCGGCCGGTCGCAGAGAGGCGGCCGCCGACATCGGCCGTGTAAAACGTCAGCCGATAGTCGGAAACCGGTCGGTCGTCGGCAGCGAGCACTTGGACCTCGATCGGCTGCGGCAACGGCGTAAGCACCGGTGCCGATTGGCCGTCGCCCGAAAGCAGCCGCGCTCTTTGCGCCGCTCCGATTGCAAAGGCGTAGAAAAGAATCGGCGAACCGCTCAAAGGCGCTTCGGCCTGCACCACCTGCTGCGCCCACGCCGAGCCGAGGATGAGCGTATTCTGTGCCCTGCCGTTTTCGTCCGTGAGAATCGTTTCGCCGCCGGTCAGGGTGCCGCCGCCGCTGATCACGCGAAAGCGAACCGCAAAGTGCGGCACGGGATTGCCGAAGACGTCGAGCACCGCCACCGTGAACGGCTCGGCAAGGGGCTCATTGGGTCGCCCCGACTGACCGTTGCCGCCATCTTCGTGCATCGAAACCGCCGGCCCGGAAAGCGCCTTCAGGTTGAAGTAAATCGGGCTGTCCGGCAAAAGGCGACCGTCGCGGCTCAGTTCGGCGCCGACCGTCACTTTGCCCGCGCGGCTGTTGAAACGAACCAAGCGCCGCGCCTCGCCCTGTGCATCCGTGAGGTGCGGCGCGGAAATTTCTTCTTTGCCCTGCGGCTCATAAGCGGGTTCGCAATAAAGCAGTTGATCGAGCTGAAGCGGCGCCGAAAAGATGATTTCGACGACGTGTCGTTCCGCCTGCAGGTCGAACTCGCCCGCCTTCAGCCACTGCCATTCCGTCGAGGCGGGCGCCGACACGGTTACTTCACGGCCGTCCACTTTCAGATTGAACGTCCTCGGTGCGCTGCCGCTGCGAAGCCTCAAATGGAGTGCGTAGCGGCCGCCGTTCGGAAGAGAGCCCTCCAGGCGCACCCTGCCGTTTCCCTGCAACGTTGGAATCAAGACCATGCCTTGATCGGCGCATTGGGGGTCGAAGGTGCGCCGCGCGGCTCCTTCTAAAACGCCTTTTTCCACGCTCCAAGCGACACGGTTTGCCGCACCGCCCGCAACAAAGAGCTCGGCGTCGCCTTCCGCGACGTAAAAGGCGACGTCGACGCCGCCGACCGGACGGCCTTGTTCGTCCGTTACCCGCACAACCAGCGGTTCGCTCAGCGCTTCGCCGACGGTTCCTGTGAGGCCGTCGCCGGAAACATAGTGCAGCCGTGCCGGCGCCTCAGCCGCAAAAGAAGGAGGAGAAACGATGATCGTTTGGTCGGCGGCAACGCCGCGCAAAACCGTAAAACTGCCGTCAGTGAACTGGGCGAGCAGGTCGACGACGGTGCGCGCAGCCAAGCCGAAATGCTGAACAGGCGACGGCTGGGAGATGTGACCGCCGCCGGACTGCACTTCGCGGAAGGCGATCAAGCCGTCGGATTCGCCGAGGCGTCCGGCTTGATAAAGAAACAGCTTGGTGCCGAAGCCGACGGCCGAACCGCCCGGTCCCAGCGCTTTGACCTTGAGAAAATGGTTGCCGTTGTCGAGGTTGTTGCGTAAAAGAACGTTGAACATGTCGGCGCGGGCGGCAACGACGTCGAGGTCGCCGTCGTCGTCGAAATCAAGGGCGGCCGCGCCGCGGACGTCACCGGCGTGTATTTCTGCACCGCTTCCTTCGATGAAGGTGAAGCGACCGCCGTCGTTGCGGTAAAAGGAAGCATAGTCGTTCTCCTGCGTGATCAGCAGATCGAGGTCGCCGTCGTTGTCGAAATCCTCGGCAAGAACCGAGTAGCCGTCCATGGCCAATGCCGTTTCCATGAGCTTGAAGGTGCCGTCGCCGCGGTTTTCGAACAGGAGGAGCTTGGGTGCGGCCTCGTACTTTGAACGGCCTCGGCCGATCAGCAGATCGAGGTCGCCGTCGTTGTCCAGGTCGGCAAAGAGCGCCGAATTCGAGGAACCGTCCAAGGCAAGCCCGGCGGCCGCCGCGCCCTCGGAGAAACGGCCGCCGTTGTTGATGAACAGTTTGTTCGCTCCGTTTCGCTTGACGATATAGATGTCGACGTCGCCGTCCCCGTCAAAATCGGCTGCCGCGGCGCCCATGCTGGGAACGTCGGGTTCGGAAACGTCGTTGACGCCGCGGTCCTCCAAGGCAAAACGGCCGTTTCCCAAGTTGATGTAGAGTTCGTTTTTTTCCCGCGAGTTGACGGCATAAAGGTCAAGGTCGCCGTCATTGTCGATGTCCAACGCCAGGACGGCCGTGGTAATCCGGGCAAAGTCGGCAATTCCTGCCGATTGGGTAACGTCGACGAACACGTTTCCGCGGTTCTCATAAAGGCGGTTGCGGCTGCCCGATTTGCCGCAAAAGAGGTCGAGATCGCCGTCGTTGTCCATGTCGAAAAAGACCGCTCCGCGTCCTGCGCCGACATCGTTCAACAGCTCGCCGGAGCGATCGACGAAATGCGGGGCGTCTTCCTGCTGAAACAGGAGGGACTTTATTGGGGGAAAAGAGACGTTGGTGCGGCTGATAAAAAGCTCTTCGCGGCCGTCGCCGTCAATGTCGGCCACGGCGATGCCCTGGTGCTCGAAAACGTGGTCTACACCGCCGATGCCGGCGGTCCAGGTGATGTCGGTAAAGCGCTTTTCGTTTCCCGAAAGAAGGGGCAGCAGAACGTCTGCAAGCGAGGCGGCGATCAGCTCGTGGCCGGCGGTGTTGGGGTGCAGCCGATCGGCCATCAGCGCCTTGTAGCCGTTCTCCACCAAGTTGGGCCACTCGCGAAAGCGGCCGAACAGGTCGGCGAGATAGACCGGTTCGCGTCGGCCGGTGATGCGGCCGCTGCGAAAGTCGTTCACCAGCCTCGCCGCTTCGATGTTGAAAGCGACCAACAGGCTGTCCTCATACTTGATGGGAATGATCAGCGAGACCACGACGGCCTTCAGGTCGGTTCCGCGGCGGCCGTTCGACCACTGCAGGAGGTAATCGATGAGCGTTGCCAGCTCGCCGGTTTGGGTGTCGGCGAAACGGCCGTTTGCGGCGTAGGGAGCTACGGGAAAGCCGATCTCGCTGTTCAAATCGTTGGTGCCGAGGTGAACCACGGCGATGTTCGGCCGCCAATTGTTCATGGCTCCGGTCACGTCCATGCGTCCGCGGCTGTTCGGCGTAAGGCCGGTCGGATAAAAGTCGTTGATCTTCATGCTGCCCTGAAAATGGCCTTCATAGGGAGGATCCCCATAGTCGCCTACGAAATCGACCGTTTGGCCGGCAGCCCGCAGGCGGTTGTACAGCGACTTGCGGAAGCCGATCTGATCGTCGGCGAACTTGCCCGCGGTGATGGAATCGCCGATCAGCATGAGGCGCTCGCCGCCGGCGAGCACGATGCTTTCGAGCCGCACCTCGGAGAGGGCATCTGACGGGGCGCCGATGAGGCGAACGGCTGCGGCAGTGCCGTAAATCCCGTCAAAGCTTGCTTCCAGGCGGCCGTCTTTGTCGAAGCGCCCCTCAAAGACCGTCAGACTGTCGCCGCTTTCGTCGATGATCTGCACGACGGCCCGCACGGAATCGGCGGGCATGGGAAGCTGCGGGCTCAGGCAGAGTTCCGCCCGTCCGATCAAACGGCGGCCGCCTTGGACTCGGAAGACAAGTGCGGAGGGGGATGAGGAGAGCTGCCGCAACGGCAGGCTTTCGTACTCTATGCCGCGTTCCGCACGCGGCGGTGGATCGTTCGGGACAAAGATGGCCTGCCCACCGTCGGCGGCGAAAAGGTAAAGGGGAAGAAAGAGAAACAGACCAGAAAACTTGAGCAAGAGGCGCTCCGTCTTGTTCGGCGTTAGTGATGACAAAGACAAATACGTCAATCTTTGGGCCCTGCGGAGCGGTATGCGGGGGAAGGTTTGAGCCGGTCTGTTTATAGGGAAAACCGAGAGAATGACGAACCGCTGCCGCCTTGCACGGATTATTCGAGTTCTACTAGTTTGAAAAAGCGGTTCCCAACGAACTTTTGTGTCTGAAAGAATCGGAGGTATCTGTCGTTGACCCATGACCTGCTGCGAAGTAAGTGAGGTACTTTTGTTTTATCTCTTCAAATTTCCATCTTTCGACGATGTCGTTTTTGATTATCATTATAGGAAAAAGTACTTGCTTTTTTAGAAAAAGCTTTACAAAATAAAGCGCAGGCAATAAAGAAAAAGATGCCGGATGCAGAACGGCGTTTTTTAAGGGGAAAAGGCTTTACATATCAGGAGCCTTCCGGAGGAAAAGCTCCTTCGCTCAGTCGGCTGCGGCGTGAGCAAAGGTCGTCGGCCGATGGATGTAAAAGCCGAACGCTATTGTCACCGAATTGAACCCAACCAGTCATCGCCTCGCTGTTCATCATCGGCTTTGCAGAGACTCCAGTAGCGATCAGTGACCGGTTGTTCGCCGGTTTGCGGAAGCGGCCGGGCGGATGGGCATTTTTTCCCAAAGCCGATCCCGCCGAATCCGCTGTAGCGAAAAAACTTCCCTCCGTGCGCAACGACAAGCGGGTCGGCAGCGGAAGGGCTGTTGTGAGCAGGGCTGCCCAAAGGTATTGGCTTTGAAGGCGCCGTTTGTATGCAGCATTCGGCCGCAACGTCTTTTGGAGCGTCTGCTTCTGTTGCCGTCTGCAGCATTCGGAAGCGTTGCGGGGGGTGAGAGAGCGGATGGGTGAGGAGAGTTATTCGAGGGCCTTCAGGCCGGTTGTTTCGGATTAGGAGGCGAGAGTTCGGACATTGCCTTAGCAGTAGAAAAAAAACGCTGTTGCGGTACTGCATCAGGTCGGAATGCATCGACTCTTCCGCTCAGGTTCTCCGCAAGTCGTGCGGCTGCCGAGTTTCCGAGCGGAGAAAAACGAAGGCCTTGCGACGCGCGAGAGGAGTCGACGGTTGTCTCGGCCGAAGGCATCGTCGATGCGTCGACAAGGGGGGATTCGGCAAACAAAAGAGTACAGCCATGAAACAGATGCTTTTGCTCTGTGTCCTGCTTGTTCTCCTTGGGGAGCAGGCCCGGGGGGAGCGGGATTCCGCAAACGCTCAGTTACCAGGGCGTTCTGACGGACGCCGGCGGCGCCGCGGTCGCCGACGGAACGTATGCCATGACGTTTCGGCTTTACGACACTCCGGTTGAAGGGACTTCCCTATGGACGGAGTCGCTGTCGGTGGCGGTAACGAGAGGGGTTTTCAGTGTTATCTTGGGGGCAGTTGAACCGCTGGAGCTGCCGTTCGATGTTCCCTATTGGCTGGGGATTACCGTCGGTGAGGGGCCGGAGCTGGTGCCGCGAACGGAGCTCATGGCTTCGGCCTACAGCCTCAACGCGCGTACGGTGGCCGACAGCGCCGTTACCGGCGACAAGATTGCGCGCGGCAGCGTGGTTCGCAGTGAGAACGGCCTTACGGACCATGTGACGATTGCGGAGGGGGACAACATTTCCATCATGGTGAAAAGCGACACGCTGAGGATTTCGGCGCCCGGTGCGGGGGCCGGATCACGGCCGTGCACGCGGGTGAGGGACTGGCAGGAGGCGGTACGTCCGCGAGGTGACGCTGAGTCTTGCCGACGGCGGGGTTAGCGCGGCCAAGATGGCCGACGGCGCTGTTACTGCCGCCAAGATTGCGGCCGCGCAGGTTACCGATGCCCATCTTTCCCCTGAAGCGGGTATTTCACAGTCAAAGATTTCCAACGAGGTGCGCATCATTGACGCCGACATGGTGGACGGCAAGCACGCCGCGGACTTTTTAGCCGTCGAACATGATTATGGTCGTCCGGGGGTTGCCGCGGAACTCTATGAAGGCGCCGCCAAGCTCTCCGAAAAGTACGTCGGGCGAGGGCAAACCAATGTCGTGAGCACCGGAATGATCCAAGACCAGGCGGTCACGTCGGCTAAAATTGCTTCGGGACAAGTGGTCAAGAGCCTCAATTCTCTCAGGGACGAAGTTCAACTCGTTGCCGGTGAGAACGTCACCATTACGTCGTCCGGCAACGCTCTCACCATTTCCGCAGCCGGCGGCGTCGGCGGCAATACGTTGGATCAGGCCTACGACCAAGGCGGGCCGGGCGCCGGACGTACCATCGTTGCCGATGCCGGTCCTGTGAATATAGAGGGACCGGACGGTCTGCGGGTCAACGGGCTTTTAGGAGTCGGATTGACCAACCCGAGCGCTAAACTGCACGTAGCCGGCGGGAACGTTTTTCTCGAAAACGGTTACGGCCTCTATTGGCGGGATGCCGGCGGCTCGGCATATGCAAGACTGCTTCAACTCAGCGCTTCAAATGCGGTTTTTGTGGGAAACGATATGGCCGCCGGCGGCACCTACCTTTTGAGCGGCGACGACATCCGTATGGTCAGCGGTACATCGACCCTCATGTATCTTCAAAAAGGCAGCGGCAACGTGGGTATCGGAACGACGACCCCTGCTCATAAACCGGATGTTGCGGGGACGGCGCAGATGACCGGCTTCAAGATGCCCACCGGCGCGGCGGCCGGACGGGTGCTGACCTCGGATGCCTCGGGCGTGGGAACATGGCAGACCCCGCCGACGGGCCTCGGCGGCAGCGGCACCGCGAACTATCTCGCCAAATTTGCCGGCGAGAACACGTTGGGAAACTCGCTGATCTATGAGAGAGGGGACAACATCGGCATCGGCACGACGAATCCTTCGGATAAGCTTCATGTGTACGCCTCTACGGGAAATGCCCTTATTATTGCGCAGAGGGCGGCAGCCTCGAACGGCTGGTGCGGCCTGCTGTTTCGCGGCGGAAATCAGAACTGGGACATGTACATGGCGACGAACAGCCCCGACCTCAATTGGAAGAACGACGGCGGTGTGAGGATGACGTTGAATCCATCCGGCAATCTGGGTATCGGCACCATGTTTCCGACCCAAAAACTGGATGTGGCGGGAACCGTCAAGATGACCGGCTTTATGATGCCGACGGATGCTGCGGCTGGGTATGTGCTGACGTCCGATGCCTCGGGTGTCGGCATGTGGAAAGCGGCGCCCGGAGGGATAGGCGGCAGCGGTGCGCCGAACTATGTACCCAAATTTACCTCGAACACAGAATTGGGCACTTCGGCCCTTTATGAAAGCGGGGGGCGGGTCGGCATCGCCAGCACGGCGCCGCATACGACGCTGGATGTGCGCGGCCCTATTCTCGGGCAGGCAGCCGGCGCCAATGTCTCCTCATTTAGTGATTTGAACACGGGGGCCGTCATTGGTGTTTCGGGGCTTACGATCGGCGCCTTGAGCGGCGAGGGCGCAGTGTCCGGTTTCATGAGATCGACCAATCCCTTTAAAGCTGCGCTTTACGGGCATGTTTCCGACAATGCGTGCGGTCTCACAATTGTCCATTTAGGAAGCGGTAAGCTCATGAGTCTGCGAACAGGGAGTACGGAGCATTTCACGGTTACCAACAACGGCCGCGTCGGCATCGGTATGCCGGATCCGGCAGCCCAGTTGCATGTGGCCGGCGGAGACATTTACATCGAAAATAACCTCAATCTCTGCTGGCGGAACGCCGCCGGCACGGCCTACCCCCGTATCCTGGAACTGAATGCCTCGGACGCGGTGCGGGTGGGGAACCCCTTGGCTGTTGGCGGTATGGCTATTCAAAGCCGTGCCGACATCCAGTTGCAGAGCGGGACGGCGACGCTGATGCAGGTCAAAAGCAACGGCAACGTCGGCATCGGCACAACAACTCCTGCTCAGAAACTGGATGTAGCCGGCACGGTGCAGATGACCCGCTTCAAGATGCCCGCCGACGCGGCCGCCGGACGAGTGCTGACGTCGGACGCGTCTGGTGTAGGAACATGGCAGGCCCCGCCGACGGGCCTCGGCGGGAGCGGTACGGCAAACCACCTATCGAAATTCACCAGTAGTACCACATTGGGGAACTCGGTGATCTATGAGAATGCGGGGAGAGTTTCAGTTGGCACTACAGACCCAGGTGCCGCCAAGCTATATGTTGCCGGCAGAGTGGATGTAGAACATTCGGAGTTTAACGTTTCTGCGCTCAAGGCGCAAAACGCTAACAGTGGGGGAATTGGCCTTTGGGGAGAAGGAGGAGGCGAAGGGATACACGGCCAGTCCACGCACATTGGAGTCCGGGGCTATAGCTCTGTCTCGAGCGACGGATTCGGCTACGGAGTTCTGGGAATTGCAACCAGTTTAGAGCATTGGGGCTACGGGGTATACGGGGACAGCTATGCGGGTGATGGAGTAGGGGTATTCGGGCTCGCGCGGCATGGCTCAGGAGTAAACTATGACGTCCGCGGCAAGACAAATAGCCCTAATGGTTTTGGGGGCTACTTTGAGGGCAAGGGGTACTTTTCGTCCAAATTGGGCATTGGAACCGCGAACATTACCAATATCCTGACCGTCCAGCAGGGCTCCGCGACTGACCCCATCGCCGACGCATGGACAACCTACAGCTCGAAGAGATGGAAAACGAATATCAACGCTATCGAGGGCGCTTTGGCCAAGGTCCAGCGGTTGCGTGGCGTCTCCTTCGATTGGAAAGCGGACGGCAAGCACGACATCGGGCTTGTGGCTGAAGAGGTTGGAGAGGTGGTACCGGAGGTGGTGACCTACGAAGACAACGGCGTCGACGCCAGATCCGTAGACTATGGGCGCCTGGTGGCGATTCTGATCGAAGCGCTGAAGGAGCAGCAGGCTCAAATCGAGGAGCTTAAGGCAAAACTCTCTGCCTTGACCGAGGCAAGGTAGCCATGAGGCGCGCTATAGAGCCTTGAGTGAACACCGGCCCAACGGAGTCGTATGGGCCGCAAAGCTGAAGGAGGCTGACATTGTCGAAAAACCTGATTTTCGTTTGTGTGATGTTTGCACTTCAAACTAACCTGCACTCCCAATACACCGTTCAGCAGGGCGTTTTCACCGGCGGCTCGGCGACGGCCGTCAGTGATGCTTGCCGACTTGCCGGCAGTGCAGGCCAGACAGCGGCCGGAGTTGCGGGCAGCAGCGCTCATACCGTCCGCGCCGGCTTCTGGTATCAGACCGCCGGGCTGCTCACCGGCGTCGAGCACATGACCGAAGAAGTGCCGAAGGAGTTCCGATTGGAGCAGAACTACCCGAATCCGTTCAATCCGAACACCACCATTCGCATTGCATTGCCCAAGGCCTCGCATGTGACGCTCCGGCTCTACGACATTCTCGGTCGCGAAGTGATGACGCTGGTAAACGCTAATTGGGAGCCGGGAGTGCACAAGGTCACTTTGGATGCCCGAACGCTGCCCGCCGGCGTATACTTTTATCGTGCGGTTACGGAAGAAACTTCCCGTACCCGGAAGCTGACCATCATTAAGTAAAGTTGCTGGGGAAGAAGGGGTACGGTTCGAGGTCGTTCTCCTACCCCTTTCGCCACTTTTGGACGGTTATCTGCAAAGCTATTGTGGCGGCCTGTCGCCGGCAGGTCTCATTAACAGCGCCTCCGTTTTACCTACAAGGCCCTTGCCGGTTGCAAGGACTTTGCAAGCGGCAAATGCGGAAAACGAACAGCGACCGCCGTGGAAAAATAATAGCAGCTCACGGCACCTCTTATTGCAGATGATTTCGCACGGAAACCCCTACTGCCCCCAGAGCCTATTCACCTCCCGCATCACCTCGAACGCATCGGCGACATAGAGCACGTCCGCCTTGCCCTGCGCCCAACCGCAGGCGGCGTCAAAATGAAAAATCATCAAGCGGCTTGGCCGATTTGTATGATAAAAATGTTGTCAAGTAAAAAATACTTGACATAGGTCGTTTTTATTTTTTTACTTTACATTAGCGCGTTTGAGAAAAGCGCCGGGTGAGGATGTGAAGTACCGATTTACCGGGGGATGTCTTTTTTATTATGCTGAAACTCGTCCAATTCACTCAGCTTCTTTTGCTGAACATCAAGCAAACAAATCATTTGCAGCAGCAGAGAAACTCTGTTAATTTTTTCTTGTGCTGCATCTTCTCAAGGGGGGGTGATGGCTATGAGGGATTAAAAGGGGATGCAGTGCGTCATCACTGCAGCCGGATAATTACACCAAGTATTCAGAGCAAACACGATAACGAGCATTTTGATATTTGAGGAGAATTGAAATGAAACACAGGCTGATCACACTTTTAACAATTTTCTTTTTTCAGACGATCTCATGCGAAAAGCCCGATGTATTTGAATATGCCGCCAAAAGCCATATAACAGAGTCGGCATTGACTAAAAGAAACCAAGACGGCTATATTCTATGCAAACAAAAAGCATTTCAATATTTTCCATTTTTAGAAGAAATCTGGGCTTTCGACAGAGTTTTTTTAGACAGTAATTCAAAACTCGTTGGGAATACAATATCGTTCTGGATTGAGAATAACAAGTTCTTTCTCAAGAGTGAAAATGAAAAGGATGCAAGTAGAAATGTGCTGATTACTACTGAGTATTATACAGCTGAGAATGCTTATCATAACCTCGTTTTGCAAGGAAGAATTGATATTAATGGGGAAAATTATCTCCAACTGGAAGAGAGATTTTCAGATAAAGGTCTGGATGCTGGTTTGATTTTTCAGAAACTTTCCGGAAAAAAACTTAAAATACATATCGAATACAGTGATTCAATTTTGCAGCATGACACTATTTTTGCGTATATAATCGAGCACAACTTTTTCGGTAAAAACAAAAGCTTCGGCGGTTTATTAAACAGTGGTAGTTTTTCGAATGCGCCTATTCACCAACTAAAACTTTTGCAAAAAGAAATACCAAGTGACTACTTTTATGCTGTAGATCAGGAACTGTTATCTGCTTGTTTTATGTTCATAAATCATTGGTTTGGCTGGAAAGTCGACCCCCTTTTATCAAACTCCTTCAGTTTGAATTCGATTGATCTCAAGAAAACAAATGAAGGGTATGGAAATGACGATGCTTGGCTTAGTTTTATCTGCGCAACGATTGCCGGGTTAATAAATCCAATTGGGGGTATAATTTATGGATTTATTGACACATATATTGCAACACACGCCGCATAATTTCCTTCTATTAATTCTAAAAATATATGACAAGGAGAACAGCCATGATAAAAATTAAATACCTGCCCTTTATCTTGCTGATATTGTTCAATACGTCTGTAGGGATATTATTGATTTTCAGATATCAGGATCCGGTTGCTCTATACGGTAAACTGCTGTTATCGTTGGGCAATATTGTTGCCTTATTTTCCTTAGTAGTTCATATAAAGTCAGCTAAAAAATAACGATAAACTGCGGGGCAAATTGGCAAGTTGAGCCGATTCCTTCAAGGGATCGGCTCAACTCATTGACCACTCTAACCCAGCAACCGATTCACCTCCCGCATCACTTCAAACGCGTCGGCGACATAAAGCACGTCCGCCTTGCCCTGCGCCCAGCCGCAATTGGCGTCGAGATTGATGGCGCGCCGCTCGTTGATGAATCGCCAGCCGACCACATGCGGTTCCTCGCCGTGACAGCAGGTCGCCAAGCCCTTCGGGTGGCGCGGCGTCGAGCCGGTCTGCCCCACCTGATTGAGATGCGACATAAACGGCAGCACCTGCCCTTCACCCTGCAGATCGACCAGGGACTTGCTGCTGCCCAGCGAGGCGTCGGCCTTTTTGAGAAAGTCGAGAATCAGCTCGGCCGCTTCATCGACATGCACATTGCCGTCCTTCTGCTTTTTCGTCCAACCGGCTCCGGCCACAAACAGCAGCTTGGCGTCCGGTTTGATGGTCTGCGTGCCGCTCTGCGCTGCGCGGACCTCGACGACTTGAGTGCGCGTGCTCGGCGGGTCGAGCGACAGTCGTCGGACATCGGCCGAACCCTTCGCCTCGTAGGGTCGAAATACGCCGCCCTCCACGGCGATGAACCACGGCCGCGCCGTTCGGCTGAGCTGCGCCTGCATACGCTGCCGATAGAACCATCGGCTTACCCTCAACCCGCCCGCTGTTTCAATGCCGGTCACATGGGTATCGACCTTGGCGTTGAAACGCGCCGCCAATCCTGCAAAAGAGCGAAGCGTTCGACTGTCGCCCGGGGCAATCACGATCGTCGCTTCGCCCGCCTTGACGAGCGCTTCGGCGGCGGCGATGTCCGTGGCGTAGCGCGAGACGCCGAACTCGGCGCCTTCCACGATCAGCACTCGACCGTCGATTCGACGCAGCGCCTCGGTGACCGTTCCGCCGAACAGACCGACGGTCAGCTCCGCACCGAGCCCGGCGGCCGTTTCAGAGGCGGCCGTCAAAGCCTCCAAGGCGATCGAAGAAAGATCGCCGTTTTCATCCGTATGTGAAAGAAAGAGTATCTTTTCCATAGCAGTGCCTTCTTTCGGTTGTACAACCGGTTTCAGTTCTGTTTAATCCAGGCGACGATTTCGCGCGCGATCTCTTCCGCCGAGCGGTCCTTTACAACGATCGTGTCGCGTTTCTGCGCCGGCAGTTCTACCGTTGCAAAGGTCAACGCGGGATCCTTCACGGATTTTGCCTGAGCACGCTGGACGGCGGGCATGACGGTCCGCATGTTGGCCATGCCGATCTGAGGATTGTTGGGCGGTTCGGGCAGGTTGCCGGTGGCCCAACCGAGCACCGCCGGCGCGCCGGCACAGCGCGACACCTGGTAGCGGCCGCCCTCGATGCGTTCCAACACTTCAAAGGAGCCGTCGGGGTTCATTTTAATTTCATCGACGCCTTGGAATTGCTCCGTAATGCCCAGCTTTTCACCGACCATCTGCAGCGTGGTGCCGGCCGCCCGTGAGGCCGATTCCCAGCCTCCGAAAAGAAGCGTCTTCGACCAGTCGATATTGGAAATGCTGCGAACCGCCTCGGCGATCAGCTCTGCCGCAACGGCCGAGTCCGTAAAGCCGCTCGCCGAGCCGTCCACGGCCACCAACTCGAACGGTACTTTCTGCGCCACCGTCATCATGGTCTGTTGCAGCTTAGCCTTGGGTCCCAAGCTGACCAGATAAACTTTGCCGTTCACCTGCTTGGCCAGGTTGGCCGCTTCGTAAAGGGCATGAGCCGCCCAGGGGTCGAGCACATGGGGAAGCATCATCTCGTTTTTCAGCGCCGGGCCTTCAGGACCGACAACCGGTACCAGCGTTTGCAGCGGGTCCGGCACAATGCTTCCGCAGACAATAATCGTTAATCCGTCCATCTTTTCTCCGTTGTTTTAACGTCGGCCGTTCACACGAATAGGCCGTCTAATTTTCCATCGAATGTAAGCCGCCCGCGCCCGCCTGAAAGTCGACGTTGGTGCGCTGCGGTTCGTCGGGCAGCGTTCGGACACAGTTCCACAGGCAGGCGCCGCAGTGGATGCACTTCTCGCGCTCGAACTGCGGCCGACCGTCTGCGCCGGGGGTAATCGCCTGGCCGGAACACATCTCGATACACAGTTTGTCGCTGCAGGTTTCGCACAGAACCGGATCGATAAAAAGCACATGGTCCTTAAAGCCCTCCGGCGCCTGAACCTTGCCGCCTCTCAGCAGCGCGTCCTGATGCGAAATGAGAAGGGCGCCGTCGTACGGTATTTCCGGCCACCCCGCACGACTGAGGAGCGCATCGCTTGCCGCTTTGCCGCTTTCGTACGAACCTTGCTGAATTCGGCGGAGTTCGTTTTCGGCAATTCTGCCCTTGTAGAAGCGGGCGAGCTTTTCTCGACGTTCAAAAGGCGCCTTGGGCTGCAGCCGCAGCTTCAGTAAACCGCCGGAAAACATGGCCAGCGCCATGCCTACAAGTCCGCAGAAAAAGCCTTTTTGGAAACCGTCGCGGGAGCCGTCGGCCTTGGCCGCTTCTTTTTCCATGCGGCCGGCGCGCCGTTTTTTCACATAGGTCTGCTCCAGCGCTTCGCGGCTGAAGGCTTTTCCTTGCTCCAAAAGTTCGATGGTCGCCTCGGCGAGCAGCCGGCCGCTTTCCCACGCCTCATCCACGCCGCTGTTGAGAAGGACGTTGGTCGTTCCGGAGCCTTCGCCGATGCGCGCATAGCCGTCGCCGACCAAAAAGGGCTCGCCTCGTTTGCCCGATTCCAAAATCGACTTGGCGCCCCACGACCTCAGCGTGCCGCCTTTCAGTTCCTTCCACAAATAGGGATGCATCATCCAGTGCTGCAGGTAACGATAGGTGGTTCGCCCCGGATTATCGAACCACGAGGGCACGAAAATGCCTATCGAGGCGACACGTTCGGGGTGGACGTAAAGGAAGCCGAAAATTTCCGGCTCCGGAAAGCCGAGGGTGTGAATGACGGTGCCCGCCTCGAGCGTGGAGGACGCCGGCAGTTCGACGACCATCTTCATGCCCACCGCCCAATCCTTGCGTTCCCGGCCTTTGGGCATTCCCAAGCGCTCGTCGATCTGACGACCGACCGGCCCTACAGGGCCGTCGCCGACCACCGTAAGATCGGCCAGGATGTCCATACCCGGCATGTAGCCGGCTTCGGGTTCTCCCTTTTTGTCCACTCCCTGGTCGACCAGTCGAATGCCGATGACGCGATCGCCGTCGAACAGGGGGGCGGCGACGGGAGTGCCGGGCCACACTTGAACCGTGCCGGTCGCCATGATCTGCGCCGCTGTCCATTGGCAGAATTGACCGATGGAAAAGATCAGACCGCCGTGCTTTTCCAGCGCCTTGGGAATAAAGGGCGCTTCCAGCGCATGATCGGCGGCGAAAGGTTTGAGGATAACGTCGAACAGTCGGTGGAAGGCCGAACGGCGCGACGCCCGCGTCGGGTCGAGCAGATAGACCAGCTTTTCCTTCTTGACTTCGTTCGCCGTGGGAATTTCTTCGGGCCGAAGGTCGGGGAAGCTGCGGCGCACGGCTTCGGCTTTAGTCACTACGCCGGAAACGCCGAAGCCCAGGTCGTCGGCACGTTCGTAGCACATGACCTGCAGGGGCATGCCCGGCATTTTCCGGCTCTGCAGCCGAACCGAGCCGTCCGGATTCATGATCGCTCGGGAGAGCGTGGTCAGAAAGGCGGCGACGGCCGGGCCGAAGCCCACGCAGGCTATGTCGATGTCGAGTGTCTGTCGTTCCATATTCATGCTTTCTGAAGAGAAACTCGCAACCGGTCTCGGCTCATTGCGGATAGTCCAAAGCTTCCGGAATCATCACCTGAGTCAGGGCAATGCCGGCGTGTTCCTTGGCGCGGCCCAGACCGGCGAGCAGGCGTTCGGCTTTGAGCTTGAGGGCTGCGTACTCTTCGTCTTTGCGGTCGGGTACCTCATAGCCGTAAAACTGTTCGCTGCAGATGCGGGCCGCCTCTCCGACGGCGCGAAGCACCTGAACGGCGCACAGATCGCTAAAGAAAGCGACCGTTCCCTCAAGGCCTTCGGCAATCGCCGGGTTATAAGGCCCTTTTTCGGCCAATTCGACCACATCCATGATCTGATGATAGGACGCCGCCAACCAGCAGAAGGCGTCGGCCATGGGAAAGGTGACGCCCTGACGCGCGCTGCTCCACAGCTTTTGGCCCTGGGCGTCGGAATGGTTCTGCAGAAAATCGAAAGTATAGCGCCACAGCTCCATGCCCGCGGCCAACGCGCCGGCGCCGGTTTCCGGTCGCGACGAGGCGACTCGTTTCAGATTATCGCTCCACGCTTGAAAATAAGCGGCGAAGACCGGGTGGGTAAGGGTAACGGTCAACTGGCGGCGCTGCACGGCTTCCGGCCCCTCATAGGTGGCTTCGAGCTGGGCGTCCATCCATTTTTGGCCTAAAAAGCCGGGGCAGTCCTCGGTGATGCCGTAGCCGCCCATCAGGCTGACGGCTTCGCGCATCATGGTTGCGCCCACGCCGGTGTTCCAAAGCTTTACCGCGGGACAAAGGACGTTGGCCAACGCGTCGACGGCCGTAAAGCGCACGATCGGATCGGCGGCCAACTGCTCCAGTCGTGAGGGATCGGTCGGCTCCGCCTGCAGCCGCACGTATTCCATCGCCTCGGCCTCTTTGGCTTTCAACAGCTTGAATTCGGCGCGCCCCTTGATGTCTTGTTCGGCGAAAATGCGGATTTTTTCTTCTTCCAGTGGTGCCAGCTCGTCGAAGAGGCGCGCGGCGGCAAAGCCGAGCGAGGCGGCCGCTTCGCCCGCAGCCCAAACAGCCGCCAAACGCTGCAGCGCATCTTCCTTCTGCTGAATGCCCAGCTCGTAGCGCGGAGAACCCGGTTCCACAGCGCCGCCGCGGAAGCGCGTGCGATGATAGCGAATGACCGGCTCGACGGCCGAAAGCAGCTTGGCGGCGGTCATGAGACCGACGGTGACCCGGGTACGCTTGAACACCGCCTCGATGATGCGGCTGTGATCATGGTTCGGAACGATTACGCCGTCCTGCACGGTATAGCCGCCGATGATTCGGCTCGCCGGCACCCGTAGACTGAAGACCGGGTCGCGCGTGGACGAAAGCTGATGCACCAGCTTCATGGTCGGCGCCCCGCGGTCGAAAAGGCCGGGGTCGCCCTCTTCGAGAATGATCATGCAGGAACCCTTGAGGCGGGGGTCATCGCTGTCGACGGCGGCGCAGACAAAGTCGGCAAAGTCCATATTGGTGATGAAACGGCCGCGCTTTTCGACCTGCAGAACAGGCTCCTCGCCTTCGCGCCATTCGGCGATCCGTACCTTGCCCGAGAGCAGGCCGGTTTCGACGCCGACAAAGGGCAGGGGTTCGGTCAGGCCGAAGGCACCACGGCGAATTTTGCGCGTTTCGCCCGGCTGAGGCGGAACGGCGGCGCTCATGTAATAGTGCTTTTGCTCCGGCGTGCCCCTTTCGTGAATCGGTTCGAGAGCCAAATTGCCGGCCAGGCTGCAGGTGGCGGCGCCGGCATCGACCCAGGAGAGCTCGAAGGCGGCGATGGCGAGCGCCAGATTTTTCGGCCCTTCGATATATCCGCCCTGCTCCGGTTCCATAAAGAGCGCCGTTATGCCGCTTTCGTCAAAAGCCTGCAGCAGGCTTGCTTTTTCTTTGGTCCATTCGTGCGAGCGGCGGGCGCCTTCGGCAACGACGCGCGCCACCGGGCCGCGGGCCACAGCCCGCACCGACTGCACCAGCATCTGCAGATCGAAACGGTCCGCATAGCGCCACATCACCGCGCGAATGTCGTCGCTCGGCAATGTCCGCAGTGTCTCCATATTTGCCTTTCTCCTCGTGTTCGATGATTAAAAACTGACGCCGCAGCAACCGCATGAGCCGCGGCTTCTCTGAAAGTCGTTCAAAAGGGCGTTAATATAGCCTGTTGTCCATAAAAAACCAAGCAAAAAGTTACCCCTCTTGGCTTTCAAAAGAAAGGGATGAGGCGAATTTTATTGCTTGTGGAATTATAGCGGCGTGCGTAAATTAATCTCCTAAGCGGCAAGGAAAGAACGATGCAGCAGATGAGGAAATCGCCATGAGCGAGAAGCGCATCACGCCTTACACGGACGAGGAGCTGGAATACTTTCGGCAGCTCATTCTTCAAAAGAAACAGGAGACCGAGGCGGAAATTGAACGGCTGCGCGGTGAATTGACGCACGAGAGCCGAGAACTGCTCGACGACGATTCCGGCTACTCCCTGCACATGGCGGATTCCGCCGCCGTGTCCACCGGCCGTGAAAACGTCTATCTGATGATCGACCGGCTGCAGAAGCTTTTGGGCTATCTCGATCGCGCCATCGAGCGCATCAACAACAAGACTTACGGTATCTGTCGCGTTACCGGCAAACCGATCCCCAAAGAACGCTTGGAAGCGATTCCGCATACCGAGTTGTCCGTTGAAGGAAAATTGCTCGAGCAGCGCCGCTGAAGTTACCGCCTTATCGTCCATATCGTAGCGTGCCGGCCCCGGATGGCTCTGTTGTGCAGTTGCCTTCCTGCGGCGAACCTCGATTTTCTTCAAGCTTGATGGGACTTGTCGACAAAAGGATGCGGCTGATTTTTTAGCGAGGCAAATATGAATGCAAGGCGGCGCAATTATATCGTCGGTGCGATTTTGCTTCTCCTCGGTACAGCCGCTCTTCCTGAAGACCGCGCTCTGTTCCTTGCCGTCCGAGCCCTCCTGAGCGGCACTGTCGTCGTTGCGGCAACGGTGCTGCTTCCCGAGTTTAAAACCAAAAGAGAACAATTCGCGTTGACCGCGATCGTCATCGCCGCCGCCGCGATGAACTTTGCTTACTCCCTTTATGGTGAAAGCCTCGGCGGAGCCGCCGTGTTCCTCGCGGCTTTCTTCTACTTTGCACGTCTTTTACGCCTCGGAGAGCCCGCGTGGTGGGCCGTTGTTGCCGCAGGACTTTGTTTGACCTTGGCCGCGGCGGCACTGAATGCATCCTTCGATCTGCCCGGCAGACGCTACGGCGCGTTTCTTCTCTTTCTCGGCGCGGCCCTGACCTTTGTCTTTCTGCGCACCTGCGGCTCCGAATTCACCTGGGCAGAAATCCCCGCCGGCCTGCTTCTCCTTTTTGCCGCCGTTGCCCTCGGACAATCGGCCGCCTGGGATAACCGTGTCATCGCGGCCTTTTTCTTCGTACTGCTGGGCGGTCGGCTTTTCCTCATTGCCCGCCGAAGATGACTTTACGGCCCTCCGTCCTTTTTTCATCGTATGGCTAAGGAACGCGGGAATCCTCACATGAGCGAAAAACTCAAATTGCTTCCTTCCGTCGATAAGCTCCTTTCCGACGAAGAATTGAAGCCTTTTCTGGCGCGTTTCCGCCGCGAATTCATTCGCCGACGCCTTGCCGACGCCTTGGAAGACGTGCGGCGCGGGTTGAGAGACGGCGAACATGCCGAGCTGAACGATCGCCGACAGTTTACCGCGCTGATCATTCGGCGGGCGCTTGAGCGGCTGGCTGACGACACGGCGCCGCGGCTACGGCCGGTCATCAACGCCACCGGCATCGTGCTGCATACCGGATTGGGGCGGGCGCCTTTGGCGGCCGAGGCGCAGGAACAGCTCGCCCGCGTAATGAACGGCTACTGCAACCTCGAGGTCGATTTGGAGAGCGGCGGCCGCGGCGATCGTTCCGACCACTTGCGCGCGCTTTTATGCGAACTGTGCGGCGCCGAGGACGCGCTCATGGTGAACAACAACGCCGCTGCCGTTTTCCTGGCCCTTAACACGCTCGCCTTTGGCAAGGAGGCCGTCATTTCGCGCGGCCAACTCGTCGAAATCGGCGGCTCCTTCCGCCTGCCTGAAGTGATGGAAAAAAGCGGCGTCATCATGCGCGAGGTCGGAACCACCAACAAAACCCGCCTCGCCGACTATGAGCGGGCGATCAACGCAAACACCGGCGTCATTGTAGCGGCCCACACGTCGAACTATCGCGTGCTCGGCTTTACCGAAGAGGTGGAATTGAGCCGTCTGTGCCGGTTGGCGCACGCCCACGGCATACCGGTGCTCCACGACCTCGGCGCCGGCGTGCTCATCGATTTTCCGTCGCTCGGCCTTCCCCATGAACCTTCGGTACAGGAAAGCCTGAAGGCCGGAGCCGACGTGGTTACCTTCAGCGGTGACAAGGTGATCGGCGGGCCGCAGGCCGGCTTGATCGTCGGAAAGGCGGAGCTGCTGCGCGCCATCGCCCGCAATCCCCTCATGCGCGCCGTGCGCTGCGACAAACTGATCTATGCCGCCATGGAGGCCACCCTTCGCCTCTACTTGCGCAACGATCTGCTGCAGACCAACGTCGTGCTTCGTATGCTCACTCAACCTGTGGAAACCGTTCATCGGCGCGCCGAGGCGCTGGCCGAACGCCTGTCCCCTGCAGCCCGCCAAAGGCTGCAGGCATCCGTTGAGCCCTGCAAAGGGCAGTTCGGCAGCGGCGCCCTGCCTCTGGAAACCCTGCCCAGTTTTGCCCTGGTGCTCCATTCCGCCGAGATTCCGCCCGACGAACTTTCGCGCCGCCTCCGCCACGGCCGACCCCCCGTGTTCGCCTACATTCAGGACGACCGTGTCTTCCTCGACCTCCGCACCGTTTTCGACGAACAGCTCGAAGAGTTGGCGAAACGGATCGAGGAAATCTCGGCGAACTGAGCTTCCCGTTCTTAACGCCCTCACCGGTACCGCCGTCGATTTTTTTACAGCGAAGGCCGCCTCTGCCGCCCAGTTCATGCTTTTTTTATTGAAATTAAAACCAGAGTTCATTACAATTCAATGACTTTCGATCCGAATTGAAGAGGATTAGTATGGATCGTCCGTTTCTCGCGCGACTGATTAAGGATGCCGATGGCGGGGTACGAAAACAACTGCTGGCCGATCATCTGAACGGCGTGGCCGTTTCGGCCGGAGAGTTCGCCGCGAAGTTTGGAAACCGCGACTGGGGTCAAGTGCTCGGCTGGTGGCACGATCTGGGAAAATTCCATCCGCACTGGCAGTCTTATTTGCGGCGGCGGACCGGCTATGATGATGAAAGCGATCCGGAAGGCTCCAAGCAAAAGATTCATCACAGCAACGTCGGCGCCGTGCTGGCCATGCAGAAGGGCAATGAAGCGCCGCCCGCCCGCATTTTAGCTTACATTCTCGCCGGCCATCACGCCGGTCTGCCCGACTGGCATGCCGGTGAAAACGAAGCCGGCGGAGCATTGAGCGTTCGACTGTTTTCCCAAAAGATCGACGAAACCGCGGCCAATGCGGTTTTGGATACCAGACTTCTGAAGCAAGTCGAAAATGTAGAGACCGCCCAAGAATTTTTTCAAAAGCCGCTGCCTTCGAGCCCGCCGCTGGAGGGCAGGGTGCCGATGGGCGCCATGCGCGAGCACTGGCACCTGTGGATCCGCATGCTCTTCTCATGCCTGGTCGATGCCGATTGGCTGGACACGGAAGAATTCATGCAGCCGGAGCGGACGGAGGTTCGCGGCGGCTTTTTACCCCTCACGGAGTTGAAAAAACGCTTCGATCGCTTCATCGCCGAAAAAGAGCAGACCGCACCGGCTACGACGATCAACCGCTTGCGGCGTCAGGTCAGAGAAACGTGCATGCAAAAGGCGGCTTTGTATCCCGGCTTTTTTTCTTTGACCGTACCTACGGGCGCCGGTAAAACGCTCTCTTCCGTCGCTTTTGCCCTCGAACACGCTCTGCGTTGGAACAAGCGGCGCATCATCTATGTCCTCCCTTTCACCAGCATCATCGAGCAAACGGCCAAGGTTTTCAAATGGGGAACCGATCTTGAGGGAGAGATCGACAAAGCCCGGCTGCAGGGCAGGTGCCTCTTCGGCGAAGACCAGGTGGTTGAACATCACAGCCGAAGTGAGCCGAAGGGCGACGGAGACAACCGCGCCGAATTGGCTGCCGAGAATTGGGATGCACCCGTTATTGTGACCACCAACGTTCAGTTTTTCGAGTCGCTGTTTTCCGCCCGTCCCGGCGCCTGCCGCAAGCTTCACAATATCGTCAACAGTATCGTCATCCTCGACGAAGTTCAAATGCTGCCGCCCGAATATTTGCGGCCCCTGCTTTCGGCATTGAAGGGGCTGGTCTCCTGTTTCGGCGTCAGCGTCGTTTTGATGAGCGCCACGCAACCCACATGGTCGGGACGAATCGGTACACCGCCGAACGATGTGGCGGGCTTGGAAAACGTGCGCCCGATTGTAGAGTCCGCTTTGGAAAAGACCCCGGAGTTCGATCGGGTCGCCTTTCGCTTCCCGCGCTCCATGGACGAACCGGTTTCTTGGGAAGAATTGCGCGACGAATTGATCCGACACGAGCAGGTGCTGTGCATCGTCAACACACGTAAAGACTGCCGAACGCTCCATCGGCTCATGCCCGAGGGAACCTTTCATCTTTCGGCGCTCATGTGCGCCGCGGACCGCAGCCGCCGGATTGCAGAAATCAAGAGCCGTCTGGCCAAAGGCGAACCGGTGCGCGTCGTCAGCACGCAGCTCGTCGAGGCCGGCGTCGACATCGACTTTCCAACGGTCTATCGCGCTCTGGCCGGATTGGATTCCATCGCTCAATCGGCAGGGCGATGCAACCGGGAAAACCGCCTGGCGCAAAAAGGAGCCAAAGGGGAAATGGTGGTTTTTGTGCCGCCCAAGCCGTCGCCGCCGGGCCTCCTGCGCAAAGGCGAAGACGCCTGCAAAGAGGTCGTTCGAACGCTCGGCGGCCGCATCGATACGCTCTCTCAAGACATTTATTCTCTCTATTTCAGGCTTTACTACGGCAAGCTCAACCGCGTCGATAAACCCGATTTCTATGATCTTTTGGTGCGAAACGCCGGCAATTTCGAGTTCCAATTCCGCACCCTCGCCGGCCGCTTTAAGTTGATCGACGACTTTGATGAAAGCCTCATCGTCTTTTATCGGGACGAGTCCAAAGGAATCGACAGCGGCCGGCTGATTCAATATCTGCGTGAAAAGATGCCGATGCGACTATTGGCGCGGAAACTTCAGCCTTTCGTGGTCAACATTCCCCGCCCTGTTTTGAACCATCTGCTGGACTGCGACATGGTGGAGCCTGTCGGCGGATTCTGGGTGCAAAAAGCGGAAAAACTCTATCGCCCGGGCCTCGGTCTGATGACTGAACAGGACATTGAAGACGAGCACTTTTATTTGGAATGAACTCGCCCGATTTGAATAACCTTGGGTATCGAATGAGCCGTGTATGCCGCCTGAGGAAACGTCGCTCGAAAAAAGCGGCCCTTCCGCAGCCTAACGAACTTAACAAAGGAGCGCTCTCATGCCTGAACAACAACACCAACCCTTCTGCTTGGAAGTCTGGGGGGACTATGCCTGCTTCACCCGCCCGGAAATGAAGGTCGAGCGCGTCAGTTACGATGTGCCCACGCCTTCGGCCGTGCGCGCCGTGTTCGAGGCGATTTTTTGGAAGCCTGCCGTCCGTTGGCAGCCCACTCGAATCGACGTGCTGGCGCCCATCAAAATGATTTCCGTTCGAAGAAACGAGCTCGGCGTCATTATGAGTCCCGAAAGCAGCGGCCTGTTCATCGAAGATCACCGTCAGCAGCGCGCCGGACTTTTCCTTCGTGACGTGCGCTATCGTTTCTATGCCGTTTTGGAATACATACCCGTCGAGCAGCGGCGCAGCACACGGTTAACACCGCTGCCCCAAGCGTTGCTCGACGGCGAGGAAACCTCGTTTCAGAAGGAGGAGGAAGAGCTCTTCCGCAAGTCCCTGGATCGCCGAGCCGATGAAACGCCGGGCAAGTACTTGGCCATGTTCGAACGACGGGCGCGCAAGGGCCAGTGCTTTACGCGCCCTTATCTCGGCTGCCGCGAGTTCAGCTGCAACTTTCGCCTGGTTGAAAAGAACGAGCCGCCGGCAGAAACGATCGCCGAAAGCCGCGATTTGGGCTGGATGCTCTACGATCTCGACTTCAGCAATCCCGAGGACCCGCAGCCGATGTTTTTTCACGCTTTCATGAAAAACGGAACGGTCGCCGTTCCCCTGCGCGACGGCGAGGAGGTGAAGCGATGATCCTTCAGGCGTTGTACGACTATTATCAGCGCAAGGCCGCTGATCCGGAAAGCGGGATGGCCCCGGAAGGGTGGGAGTGGAAGGAGATTCCCTACCTTGTGGTCATCGATCGCGAAGGACGATTCGTCGACCTTCAGGATACCCGCGAAGGAGAGGGCAAAAAAAAGCGGGCGCGAAAATTTCTCGTGCCCCAGGCGGAAAAAAGAACGGTCAACAAGATCGCAAACCTGCTTTGGGACAACATCGAATACGCTCTGGGCGCCAACCCCAGAGGTCGGGACGACGTCAATAAGGCTCACACGCTTTTTTTGGAAAAAGTAAGAAGGGCGGCCCAAGAAACCGACGCGCCGTCGATCAAGGCGCTGCTGAAATTCCTCGAGAATGACCCGATCGGACAAATCGAACGGTCGGGCAAGAGGGAAATGTGGAAACTGATCATGGAGGAAAATCCCTTCATCTCCTTCCGAGTGGACGGATTTGCTCACGGAACGGTTTGCGACGATCTGAAAAACTCCGCCTTAACGTCGACCGATGAAAAGAGCGCCGCCAAACGAGGCGTTTGCCTCGTTACCGGAGAGACGGATTCGGAAATCGCCGTTCTTCATGCCCCACTAAAAGGCCTTCGCAATGCAAACACCAGCGGGGCGGCGCTGGTCTCCTTCAACCTGCGGCCGTTTTGTTCTTACGGCAAAACGCAGAATTACAACGCGCCGGTGAGCAAGCCCGCTGCGTTCGCCTACACCACGGCCTTGAACACCCTATTGTCCAAAGACTCGCAAAACAAGATTGTTTTGGGCGATGCGGAAACCCTTGTCTTTTGGGCGGAAAGGCGGCCGCTACAGACGTTCGACCTCGAATCGAACTTTTCCTGGTATTTTTCCGATGAGCGCGACGATCCGGATCGGGGTACGGCGGCCGTTAAAAGTCTTTTCCAGGCGTGGGAAAAAGGGATTTTGGCCCACAGCAATGATCGATTTTATGTCCTGGGATTGACGGGAAATAGGGGGCGCATTTCGGTGAGCCTTTTTCGCACCGGCACGGTGCGGGAGTTCGGTGAGAAAATAGGGCGGCACTTTCAAGACATCGCGATCGTCCACGGCCCCAAAGAAAGAGAATACCTTTCACTCTTTCGCATTCTGACGGCCGCCGCGTTTGAGAACAAAATCGACAACCTGCCGCCGAAGCTCGAAAAGGATGTGATCGAAAGCGTTTTGGACGGCGCTCCCTATCCGAGAGCGCTGCTGCAGCAGTGCCTGCGCCGCATCCGTGCCGAGCGGAAAGTGACCAGAGAGCGGGCGGCCATTCTGAAAGCGTACATCAACCGTTTCAATCGTTTTCATAACACGAAACAAAAGGAGATTGCCATGGCACTCGATCCCGAAAACACGCACACGGGCTACCGCCTGGGAAGGCTTTTCGCCGTGCTGGAGAAAATCCAGGAGGAGGCGAATCCCGGCATCAACGCTACCATTCGCGACCGCTTTTACGGCGCCGCGTCGAGCAGTCCGGCGGCCGTGTTTCCGCAGCTGCTCAAACTGAAAAACCATCACTTGGCTAAGCTTGAAAACGCCGGTCGGCGAGTCAATTTGGAAAAGCTCATCGCTGAAATTGTCTACGGCCTGGAACAACTGCCCGGCCATCTGACGCTGGACGAGCAGGCTCACTTTGCCCTAGGCTACTATCACCAGAGGCAGGATCTGTGGGCCGGCAAAAAACAGGATCAACAAGAAAACAATCAATAAAGAAAGGAGCGCGCCATGGCGACCATCGAAAAGCGGTATGATTTCGTTTTCTACTTTGACGTTCAGGACGGCAACCCCAACGGCGACCCCGACGCCGGCAACCTTCCGCGAATTGACGCCGAGACCGGCTTGGGCCTGGTCACCGACGTGTGCCTCAAGAGAAAAGTGAGAAACTTTGTGCTGCTGAATTCCCCCGGTCGGAAGGACGACGGCCGCGACTATGATGTCTTTATCAAGGAAAAGGCGGTACTGAACAACCTCATCAAAGAGGCCATGGAAGACGAAAAAGTAAAGCCTTTGGAAGGCGGCAGGCGGACCGAGGCGGCGCGGCAGTGGATGTGCCGCAAGTATTACGACATCCGCACCTTCGGCGCCGTCATGTCGACCGGCGAAAACGCCGGGCAAGTCCGCGGGCCGGTTCAATTGACCTTCGCCCGTTCCGTCGAACCCATCGTGGCGTTGGAGCACACCATCACGCGTATGGCGGTGGCAACCGAAGAGGAGGCAAAAAAACAGTCCGGCGACAACCGCACCATGGGGCGCAAGTACACCGTACCGTACGCCCTCTACCGCGCTCACGGTTTCATCAATCCCTTCTTGGCGGCTCAAACCGGTTTCGATCACAAAGACCTCGAGCTCTTTTGGCAAGCGCTGTTGAACATGTTCGAGCACGATCGTTCCGCCGCGCGCGGACTGATGAGCGCCCGCGGTCTGGTCGTTTTCGAGCATCAGACCGCTTTGGGCAATGCTCCGGCTCATCAACTGTTTGCGCGCGTGAGCGAACGGCGCATTACCGAAGGCCCGGCCCGATCATTTTCCGATTATCAGATTCTGCTCGACGGTCAGCCGCTAAAGGAAACGTTCAAGGTCGTTCAGCTCAGATGAAGCAGCCGCCATGATCGATGACGATGACTTTTTGCCGATTTCGGCGCTCCAGCACCTCGTGTTCTGCCCGCGTCAGTGCGCTCTCATTTACATCGAGAGACAGTGGGACGAGAACATCCTTACGGCCCAGGGGCGGCTCGAACATCAGCGCGTGGACGAAGGATACAAGGAATTCCGTCGCGGAAAGCGGCAGATCAGCAGCCTTGTGGTGCGCAGCGAGAGGCTGCGTCTGCAGGGCGTTGCCGATGTTTTGGAACTCGAATTGATCGACCTCAAGGCGGAAAGCAACCTTGATGTGCTTGGGCTCAAGGGGGAATGGCGCATTCAACCGGTTGAGTTCAAACACGGCGAGCCGAAACAGATCAACTGCGACCGCGTTCAGGTGTGCGCTCAGGCGCTTTGCCTGGAGGAAATGTTCGGCGTCACGATCGAAGCCGCCTCGCTTTTCTATCACCGCATTCGTCGCCGCGAGGAAGTGGTTCTGGACGACGCGCTTCGGCAACAAACGGAAGAGGCCGCGGTCGAGCTGCATCGCCTGTTCCAGGAGGGCGTTACGCCGCCGCCGGTCTATGGAAGACGCTGCCGTTCCTGTTCGCTCGAGGACCTGTGCATGCCGCGAAGCCTCGGCAGCACGCACTATCGGCAATTCTTGATTACACCGCAGGAGCCGCTAAAATGAAGCATATGCTCAATACGCTGTACGTGACCCATCCCGAAAGCCGAATCATCAAGGAAGGGGAGACGGTCATCGTTTTTCGCGGTGAGGAAAAGGCCATGCAGTTGCCGCTGCACACGCTGGGACAGATCGTCTGTTTCGGTCCCAGTGTCTACGTATCGCCGCCGGCCATGGCTTTCTGCAGCGAAAGCGGAGTGAGCATTGCCTGGCTTACGGAAGGCGGGAGGTTCCTGGCGCGCGTGGAAGGCTCGGTCAAAGGAAACGTGCTTCTGCGCCGCACTCAGTATCGGCGCGCCGATTTGCCGCATCAGGCGTTGACAACGGCTCGAAACATCGTAGCCGCCAAAATTAACAACAGCCGCATCAACCTGTTGCGGCTTCAGCGTAGCCGCAATGACGCGGATGAACCGCTGCAGGAAGGCATCGACAAACTGGGGCGGCTGCTGCAGGAGGCGGCGGCCGCCGCTTCCGTAGAGGTGCTTCGCGGAATCGAAGGAGAAGCAGCGGCCGCCTATTTCAACCTTTTCGACCGTATGATTCTGCAGCAGAAGGAAACCTTTCATTTCATCGGTCGCAACCGGCGACCGCCGCTCGACCCGGTCAACGCCTTGCTCTCATTTCTTTACACCCTGGCCGCTTTGGACGCCCGCTGGGCTTTGGAGACCGTAGGACTCGATCCGTATGTCGGTTTTCTTCACGCCGACCGGCCGGGGCGGCCGAGTTTGGCGCTTGACCTGATGGAAGAATTTCGCGCTCCGTTGGTCGATCGCTTGGCGCTCTCCTTCATCAATCTCAAGCAGATAACGGCCGGTGATTTCGTACGCCACGGCGTAGAGGTGCTGATGACCGTTGAAGGCAGGAAAAAGATCGTTCTCGCCTACCAAAACCGCAAGCGGGAGATGATCGAGCACCCCTTTTTAAAGGAAAAGATGGAGATCGGGCTGCTCTTTCAAATTCAGGCTCAGCTTATGGCGCGCCATATCCGCGGCGACTTGGACTTTTATCCGGCCTTTGTTTGGCGCTGAAGGAGAAAAAATGCTTGTATTGGTCTGCTATGATGTCGAAACGGCTGAAGAGGGGCAGAAGCGTTTGGCCCGCATAGCCAAGGCGTGCACCAATTACGGCCAAAGGGTGCAGAACAGCGTTTTCGAATGTCTGGTGACGCCTGACCGTTGGGAAATGCTGAAAGCCAAGCTGTTGGAGCTGTACAAGCCGGAGAAGGACTCGCTGCGGTTCTATTACCTGGGAGCCAATTGGCGACGTCGGGTGGAGCATTTCGGCGCGAAGAAGAGCTATGACCCCGAAGGGCCGCTTATGGTGTAATCGCCGACCTAAAGTTCCGTCGGTTTGAGCAGGAGATCGGCGTTTGTGAAAAAACAAAGGGTTGAGAAGGAAGGAGGGCGGTTTGAGCGCTGCGGGCGGATGGAAGAGGGGAGGTCGGCGGAAAGGGCGGCCTAAGCAGCGGAAAAATAACGGTGAAAAATGAGGTGAGTCGCGCCCCGCGCGGGCGCGTGGATTGAAACTATGATCGGCCTTATCGCCGCAACGTGTATGCTGGTCGCGCCCCGCGCGGGCGCGTGGATTGAAACACCGCTTGAGGCTTTGTATCTTCAAACCCTAAACCGTCGCGCCCCGCGCGGGCGCGTGGATTGAAACCGCAAAGTCCGCAACAAGCTTATAAGCTACTGT
>FWPV01003461.1_pt1 | contig 35745 bp, 31 predicted proteins | sample 2228371 | NCBI WGS metagenome assembly FWPV01 (sample SAMEA103939776, study PRJEB20133) | metagenome | reverse complement strand
CAGGCCGTGGGGGGCGAGGCGGATGGGGAGGACGCGGATGGCGGGGTCGCCGCAGGCGCGGATGGCCTGCTCGAGGCGGGAGCGGACGCTCCCTGACGGTCGACAAGGGACTGCCACATCTGTGGGTCGGATGCCAACAAATTCAGCCGCGCGGTCAATGTCGGGACACTGCGCACATTGCACTCCGGCAAGATTGCTGCTGGATTGAACAAACGGTCCCGATTGCCCATGGAGAGACAGCCGGCGGCAGCGGCGTCCACAAAGGCGTTTCCATAGACCGGCCGGGGCGCCCCAGGCGCAAGAAAATAGCGGCAGCCCAGGATTGTTTTGATGAAAGCACCCACCTGTTGGTCTCTGGGAGCTTCAATCGACAGCCCGGACTGCGCGGAAATGGCGTGCACCAAACGGGAATCCTGATGGTTTTCAAGGTAGGCATGTTCCCCTTTGGCATGCTCCGGAAACACCCGTTGGTATAAAAAAGGGAACATTGAAGCTGTATGGTCATTCAAGGTCATGAACGGCCCGACCTTCCTGGTAGGCGGCGTGGTTGGTGGCGAGCAGGAGGGGTAAAAGGGCGAAAGGCACGGAAGGCGCGGCTATTCGTCGGGCATGCCGAGGCAGCCGGCGGCGGCGAGGCGTCTGCGGGTGGCGCGGGACATTGGCCGCGCCCCGCACTCCTTCAAAAAGGCCAGCACGCGCTGCTCCTCGGTGATGGCGGTCTGGGGAGTGCCGCGGGCGCGCTTACGGGTTGGCGCCTTGGCTGGAGATGAATTGCTGGAGGTACGCTTCATGATGGTCCTTGAAGTCACGGATAGCATAATTGGCGGCATCCGCAAAGGTCATATCCAATAGCCAGTCCTTTTTGCGGATGCGCCCGACCGGAGATAAGATGTCACGGTGAGGTCGGCCATGCGCGGTGTCATACCTGGCGATGCAGATGTCGCCGCTCTCGAAACGGGCCATGAACCGGACGACAAAGGAGGTGACCTGCCCCCTGAAGATGGATAACTCGATGGCGATGTAATGCCCGCACTCGAGCGGTATCTCAAAACACTTGAGGCCCATCAACCCAGAATTGCCCGGTTGGGCGATTCCGGAAGCGCCGAAAAGGATCCATTTTAGACATGGGGAGCAGTCAATTCCAGGTGGCGCGGATGGGACTACGGGAGGAACGGAAGGGCCGGCAGGGGGAAACTACGGATTTCGCGGATGGCGCGGATGGGATGGTGGGGCTCAGGGCTGGCTGATCCAGCGGCGCAGGCCGTGGGGGGCGAGGCGGATGGGGAGGACGCGGATGGCGGGGTCGCCGCAGGCGCGGATGGCCTGCTCGAGGCGGGAGCGGACGCTCAGGCCGGCCGGGAGTAGCAGCGCCATGGAGCCGCCGTCGCCGCCGGCGCCGTTGAGTTTCCAGCCGATGGCCCCGGCCTCGCGGGCGAGCGCGATGACCCGCTCGGCGCTGGCGCCGACCAGCGCCGGGTGGAGGGCGCGCTGCGCCTCGGTGTTGCGGATCATGACGGCGCCGAAGCGGTCGAGGTCGCCCCGCAGCAGGGCCTCCTTGCCCTCGATGGCGCACTGGCGCAGGGGCTCGAGCCGCTCGCGGAAGCGGGGCGAGGTCTCCATCTGGCGGATCACCTCCTTGTGGACGTCCGAGGAGCAGTGCGGCTTGCCGAGGTACACCAGCATGAGGCGCGACTCCAGCTCCCACAGCAGGGCGTCGTCCAGCAGCAGTGAGGAGACCGAGGTGGCGGGGTAATGGTCGATCTCCATGAAGCAGATGCCGCCGGTGGCGGCGGCCATCTGGTCCTGGATGCCGGCCTGCAGGCCGAGCACCTCGGTCTCGAGGTAATGGGCGCGACGGGCGATCTCGTTGCTGGTGAGGCGCCGGCCCTCGATGAGGTCGAGCGCGCCGATGATGGCGACGGAGACCGCGGCGCTGGTGCCGGTGGAGGCGCCGGCCGGCGCCTCGGAGTGGATCACCACGTCGAAGTGCTGTTCGCCGTCCAGCGCGAACGAGCGGCAGGCGGCCTCGATGAGCGGGTGCTTGGTCCAGCCGACCCCCTCGGCCTCGAGGTCGTACACGTCGCCGTAGTTTTCGGCGTGGATACGGAAGGCGGCCTCGCCGGCGGCGCGCGGCCGCACGCGCACGGTCACCTCGACCGAGGGGAACACGGCGATGTTGAGCACCTTCCCCCGCTCGGAGAACCATGTGTCGGTCCAGCCGCCAAGGTCACAAACCCGGATCGGCGCGGTGCATTTGACGATCATGGGATTAAAGCTTCGCCAGTTCCGCCTCGACCATGCGCGCGACGATCTGGTCGAAGGTGACGGTCGGGGCCCAGTCGAGGATGCGCTTGGCCTTGGCGGGGTTGCCGCACAGGCTGGCCGGCTCGACAACCGTGACCAGCCCGGGGTCGTGGTCGACGTGCTCGCGCCAGTCCAGCCCGACCACCGCGAAGGCCCGCTCCACGAAATCGCGCACGGTGTGCAGCTTGCCGGTGGCGAGGATGAAATCGTCGACCGTGTCGAGCTGAAGCATGCGCCACATGCCGTCGACGTAATCGGGCGCCCAGCCCCAGTCGCGCCGCCCGTCCAGCGCGCCGAGGGCCAGCCGCTTCTGCAGGCCGCGCTTGATGCGCGCCGCCGCGCGCGCGATCTTCATGGTGACGAACTGGGCGCTGCGCCGCACCGACTCGTGGTTGTAGAGGATGGCCGAGCAGGTCTGCATGCCGTAGGCGGTGCGGTAGATGCGCGCCATCTGCATGGAAAACGCCTTGGCCGCCCCGTAGGGCGTGGCCGGGTTGATCGGCGTCAGCTCGTCCTGCGGCGAGTACGACGGCGTGCCGAATATCTCGCTGCTGGAGGCGTACAGGAACTTCACCGGGTGCTCGATGTCGCGCAGAATCTCGAGCAGGCGCAGGGTGGCCATGCCGACGCTTTCGACGGTGGTCTCCGGCAGCTCGAGGCTGAGGCGCGGGCTCGACTGCGCCGCGAGGTGGTAGAACTCGTCCGGCCGCGCCTTGAGGATGATGCGGCGCAGGTGGGTGGCGTCCTCGAACGAGCCGGTGTGCAACAGCAGGCGCTTGCCCAGCAGCGCCTCGTCGCGCACAAGGTGGCCGATGTTGCCGTACAGCAGGTTCTCCGGCCGGTGCACCAGCCCGTGCACCGTGTAGCCCTTCTCGAGCAGCAGCTCGCACAGGTACGAGCCGTCCTGGCCGGTGATGCCCGTGATGAACGCGGTGCGGGTCATGGCGGGGAGGGGACTGGAGTTTAGGGAACTGCGGATTGCACGGATGGCGCGGAGGGGGGTAAAATTCAGTCATGCAGATCGAGCAACTCTCTGGCGACTTCGAGCAGCGGCTGCACATGGGTGATCGCGGCATCCCATATGATCGAGTCTTCCGTGCGAAAGTAGGCGTGCGCAAGGATGTCGCGAAATCCCGCTACGGCCCGCCATGGGATGTGGGGAGCTTGTTCCTTCCACGACTCGGGCAGATGCTTCACCGCCTCGCCGATTATCTCGAGGTTGCGGGTCACCGCATCCACCGTGCGGCGGTCGCCCACAAAAGTGGAATAGTCGTACCCTTCAAGGTAGGCGCGGATGGCCTCTCCTGCCTCGATGATGTCTTCAAGGCGCAGGATCGGGTCACGCGACATGTTGCAGGTCCGGTTGGATGCGCTTAAAGAACCGCGGCGGGCAGGCGCCCAAACTGTGCAGGTCGACCGGCTTCCCGAGCCGTTCCTCAAGCAAGAACTTCAGGTTCATGAAGTCCAACAATGTGGGGGGCGCGTCGAACTCCACGAGCATGTCCACGTCGCGGGCAGTTGCATCACCCCGCGCGATTGAACCAAACAGCCAGAGATTGCGCACATGAAACTCCCGAAGACGCGCCTTTTCGGATGAAAGGAGCTCGCGAATGCGGGAGACACTCTGCATGGGCGCGTTCATTTTTCAGGAACGGGAATCAGCGCAAGGAAAACAGCAATCCACCTCCCGTTGATTCACCCGCCGCCAAGGGCGCCGGCGCCGAACACCCGCCCGATCAGCGGCAGCAGCGTGCGGCTCTTGGCCCCCCACGACTCGATCGCGTCCAGCCGCTTCGACAGCACCGCCCGCTGCGCCTCCGGCAGCTCCGCCAACTGCTCGCGCAGCCGCGCCACCTGCTCGCCGCTGCGCTGCAGGTGCGGCAGCACGTTCTCGTTGAGGACGCCCATCAGCAGCCGCCGCAGCGACAGCTCCGGCTCGTACAGCGTGCGCCGCTCGCTCGGCGCGTACACCGGCCGGATCGCCCCCATCCGCTGCAGAAACTTCAGCCCTTGGCTGGCCGACCCCTTCGATATCTCCAGCCGCGCCACCAAGTCGTCCAGCGCCAGCGGCTCCGCGCTCGCAAATATCAGCCCGAACAGCGCCCCAACCGACCGCGGCAGCGAAAACGCCGTCGCCGCCGAGATCCCCAGCTCGACCAGCGACCGCTCAAACTCCGTCAGGCGATGGTTGGTCCCCGGCATCCGATCAATCCCATGCTCCCGCCCTTGGTCGTACCGCCAGGCCGCCCCGCGGAAACCAATCCTCCCCTGCCCCCTCCGTCACTGTCCCGACCGGCACGCACTTCCCGCACGCCAACGGCCATCGCCCAAACCCCCTCGCAGAAAAGTTCAATGAGTTCAAGGAAAAATGAACAAAAAGAATAAGGGGGGGCGGGCGGCGGTCCTCGCGGCTGAAGCCGCTACGCGAAGGCGGCGGGGGGCGGCGGCTTCGAGTAGCGCGTTTACGCGCGAGGACCGGCGCGTTCCGCGGCGTTCCGAGGGCGGCGGTCCTCGCGGCTGAAGCCGCTACTCGAAGGCGCGGCTACGCGAAGGCGGCGGGGGGCGGCGCCCCTATTTGTAACCTTTGAGGAAGGGTTTTTCGGCCTTGAAAAGCTCGAGGGCCATGGCGCGGATTTGGGCGGGGGTGCAGACGGCGGCGGTGAGGGGGTCGAGCATGAGGGCGTGGATGGCGGTCTCGATGCTGCGGTCGATGGCGGCCTGGGCGGCGAGGTCGAACATGGCGAGGTTGCTGGCGCAGAGGGCGGCCATGTGGGGCGGGAGGGCGCCGTAGCGGGTGGGCTGGACGCCGTTGCCGTCGACGAGGCAGGCGACCTCGACGCAGGCGTCGGCGGGCAGGTTGGTGATGAGGCGGCCGCCGAGGCCGGCGTGGTTCATGACATTGCCGTGGAAGCGCCACGGGACATTTTTCTCGCGCGCCTCGATGATCCATGAGGCGTACTCCCAACTGCGCGCCCACTCCATGGGCTGCTCGCCGCGCAGCATGGCGAGCCGGTTGCGGTCAGTGGCGACGCGCCACTCGGGCCAGCGCGTGGCGTAGAAGCGCGAGCCGCCGTCGTAGCCGGCACGCAGAAGTTTGCGGCCTTCGGGGGACTTGCGGTAGTACGGCAGGTATTCGGAGAGGTGGCCCGAGCTTTCGGTGATGAAGGCGCCGAAGTGCACGCACATGTCCTTGCGTATGAGGTCCTTGTGGTGATCGGGGGCGTCCTCGGGCATGCGCCGGTCGCCGAAGTATTCGGGCGGCACCGTGCCGGCTTCCAGCTCGGCGAGGGCCTTGCGGATTTGCTCGCGGAAGGCTGCCTTGAGCTGCGGGTAGAGGTCGCGGCCCTTGTGCTCGAGGGTGGTGAACCATGCGAGGTGGTTGATGCCGGCGCATTCCCAGCGCAGCTCGTCGTAGGGCACGCCGGCATAGCGGGCCAGCAGGCTGCTGGTGCCCTGGACGCTATGGCACAGGCCGACCACGCGCATCGACGAGGCGCGGCCGGCGGCGAGGCACAGCATCGACATCGGGTTGGTGTAATTGAGGACGAGCGCGTCCGGGCACAGCCGTTCGCAGTCGTGCAGAATGTCGAGCCATGCGGGGATGGTGCGCAGGGCCTTGAACAGGCCGCCCGGGCCGATGGTGTCGCCGATGCACTGGTCCACGCCGTACTTGAGGGGGATGTCGTTGTCGAACGCGACGCAGGCCGGGCCGCTGACCTCGATGCAGTTGATGAGGTAGTCGGTGCCGGCCAGCACCTTGCGCCGGTCCTCGGAGGCGACCACCTTCCAATGTTCCTGCTTGCCGAGCTGGGCGAGCAGCTTGCGGATGAGGCGGGCCATGGTGCGGAGCCGGGCGGTGTCGATATCGACCAGCGCGATGGTGCCGCCGGCCTCGCCGGGGGTCAGCAGCACGTCGTTGAGCACGCGCGGGGTGAAGCCGCTGCCGGCCCCCGTGACGGTGATCTTGATCGGGCGCTGGAAGCGGCCGGGCAGGCTGCGCTCGCGCGCGTCCTGGGTATGGGCGGCGTGGCCGACCGGAGCGGCCGCATGGCGCGGTTTGGCAGTGCGGTTCTTGGGCATGATCGTGTACGGTTTTGTGATAACCGTTGCAGCATGGCCCGAGCCAGTGCACGCGCCAAGGGTATAAGATTGATTTTGGATGGGCATTTTGTGATATCCGCTGCCCGATGCATGGGGAGCTCCGCACGTTGGCCCACATTCCGGACATCCTGCACGCGGAACGGCAGGAAGAGCACACGGAGGGATACTATTGGGACAACCGGCGGCGCAGCCCGGCGGGCACCGTGGTGGTGCAGCGGACGCTGGCGGGGGCCGCGTGGTACGAGGACCGCGGCGGGCGGGTGGCGGTGCCGCAAGGCCACGCGATGCTGTTCACGCACGGGGAGCCGAGCCGCTACGGGATCGGCGCGCCGCACGAGCGGCCCTATCGGCTGGAATACGCGGTGCTGCGGCCGGTCGGGGGCGTCGCGGAGCTGACCGCGCAAATCCGCGGCGAGTTCGGCAGCGTGGTGCGCATGGCGGAGCAGGGCGAGGCGGCCCACCTATTGCGGGAGACCGTGGAGCTGTTCGACTCAAAGCGGGCCCGCGACCGGCTGGACATGGCGGAGCGCGCCTACCGGCTGCTGCTGGCGATCTACCGCGAACAGGTGACGGGCATCGAGGCGAGCGACCCGGTGGCGTACCTCCGCCACCTGCTGCAGAGCCAGTTCCGCAGCCGCAAAAACCTCAAGGAGTGGCTGCACGGGCGCGGCGTCTCGCGCGAGCATTTCACGCGGGTCTTTCATGCGCGCTACGGCGTGACGCCGGCGGCCTACCTGCGGCGGCTGCGCCTCAACCACGCCCGGCTGCTGGCGCGCAGCGGCGCGCTTTCGGTGGAGGACATCGCCGCGGCCAGCGGGTTTGCCAACAGCCAGACGCTGCGCCGCGCCTTCCGCCGCGAATTCGGCGAGACGCTCGGGCAGGCGCGCGGCCGGTCTACTTGAGCTGCAGGAGCAGCAGCCATGTGCCCTCCCCTCCCCGCGGGCCGCCGAGCACCGCCGGGCTGCCGGGCCGCAGCTGCAGGCGCGTGTGCAGCAGACGGGTGCGGCCGCGGTCCCATTCGAGGTCGACGCGCACGCCCGGCCCCGGTTCGGCCTCCGCGCTGCGCAGCGTGAGGGACTGCCCTTCCGCGAGCGCCACCCGCGCCTCGCCGGGGAGCGCGAATTCCACGGTGCGCCCGCCCGCCCGCCGGTAGCTCTGGAAGCGGAACAGCCGCTGCAGGGTCGGCGCATGCGCGCGCAGCGCCGGGTCGATTCCGCTGTCGCCGTCGCCCGCCAGCACCAGGACGACCTCGATGCGCACGCTCTCCTGCGCGGTGACAGGGGCGGCGCCGAAGCCCGCCAGCAACATGAGCACGGCAAGGAGGCGGAGGGTGTGGCGGACGGGATTCATGAAAGCATCCTCGACAGGTGATTCTGCAGTTTGGTGCGGGCCAAGTGCAAGCGCGACATGACGGTGCCCGGCTGGCAGCCCATGGCCCGGGCGATCTCCGCGTAGCTGTACTGCTCGAACTCGCGCAAGACCAAGGCCACCCGCTGCTCTTCCGGCAGGGCCGCGATGGCGCGCTCGATGGCCCGGCCAAGCTCGCTCCGCTCAAGCTGCCGGTCCGGGCCGGCCTCCGGGGCCGGCGGCTCGCGCACGCGGTCGGTCGGCGCCAGCGCGCCAAGAAAGCGGCGGAACCGCCGCCGCAGGCGCGACCGCCGGCGCAGCGCGTCAAGGGCGGTATTGACGGCGATGCGGTGCACCCACGTGGCGAACGCACAGGTGAAGTTGAACCGGGCGCGCCGCTCCCACGCCTTGATCCATGCCTCCTGGGCGACGTCGTGCGCCTCGTCGGCGTCGCCGAGGATGCCCCACACGGTGCGGTACACCCGTGCATGGAGCATCCGGAAGACCGCGCCGAAGGCGTCGGAATCGCCGGCGCAGGCGGCGCGCACGAGGTCTTCCGACGGAAGCTCCTCCAACTGCCCGGAGTCGTCGCGCATCGGTGTCGGACCAGAATTTCCCGGCCGCTCCGGCTGTCAAGGTAGGGCTTGCGCGGCGGGAGGCCATCCGTTCTGTGGTCGGAAATGCGCATCCGCTCGTTTCAAGGTTTGCGGCCCACCGCCGAATCGGCCGCCCGCGTGGTCGCCCCGCCCTACGACGTGGTGACCGAGGCCGAGGCCCGCGCCCTCGCGGCCGGCAACCCGCTCAGCCTGCTGCACGTCACCCGCGCCGAAATCGACTTCCCGGAGGGCACCGACCCTTACAGCGACGCCGTCTACGAGCGGGCCGTGGCCAATTTCCGGGCGCTGCAGGCCGGCGGCCACCTGGTGCGCGAAAGCGCCCCCTGCATGTATGTCTACCAGCAGCGCATGGGCGACCATGTGCAGCAGGGCATCGTCGCCTTGGCGCACATCGACGATTACGACAGCGGGCTCATCAAGCGGCACGAGAAGACCCGCGTGGACAAGGAAAACGACCGCACGCGGCTGACCGCGGCCATGAGCGCCAACGCCGGCCCGGTGTTCCTGACCTACCGCGACCGCACGGAACTGACCACCCTGATGCGGGCGGCCGCCGCCGGCGTGCCGCTGTACGACATCGAGACGCACGACGGCATCCGCCACACCGTGTGGCGCGTGCCGGGGGGTGAGGCGATCGCGGCCGCCTTCGCCGACGTGCCCTGCGCCTACGTGGCGGACGGCCACCACCGCGCCGCCTCGGCGGTGCGCGTCGGCCGCGAGCGGCGCGCCGCCAACCCGGCGCACACCGGAGCGGAGGATTACAACTGGTTTCTGTGCGTGCTGTTTCCGGCCAGCCAGCTGCGCATCCTCCCCTACAACCGCCTTGTGCGCGACCTCAACGGCCTCAGCGAGCGGGAGCTGTTGGAGCGCCTGCGCGCCGTCGGCCCGGTCACCGAAGACGCGCCGGAGGCGCCCGAACGGGCCGGCAAAGTGTGCTTCTACATGGGCGGGCGCTGGCGCGCCCTCGCGTTGGCCGCCCCGCCCGGGGCCGATCCCGTCAGCCGGCTGGATGTCAGCCTGCTGCAGGACCGCGTGCTCGGGCCGCTGCTCGGCATCGACGATCCGCGCACCAGCCCGCGCATCGAGTTTGCCGGCGGCATCCGCGGCACCGGCCACCTGCGCGCGGAGGTGGACGCCGGCCGGGCCGCGATCGCCTTTTCGCTGCACCCGGTCTCCGTCGAGGAGCTGATGGCCATCGCCGATGCCGGCCAGATCATGCCGCCAAAGAGCACATGGTTCGAACCCAAGCTGCGCTCGGGCTTTTTCATCCACACCTTCTGACCGCGGTCCGCGCCCGATTGGTTCCAAACGGAATTCGCCCCGCCGCAAGCGTGTGGAGCGGGCGCGCAGCGCCGCGGCACAATCGTGCGGTCCCCGGACAGGCGCGGAGCGCCGCGGCGCACGACGCAGACCCCGACAGGGGCGCAGCGCCGCGGCGCAAGCGTGCGGTCCCCAACCGGCGGCGCAGCGCAGCAGACCCCGACAGGCGCGCAGCGCCGTCCCCCAACGGTGCGGTCTCCAACCGGCGGCGCAGCGACGCGGACCCCGACAGGCGCGGCAGGCCGGGTTTCAGGTCGTCTGGTCCAGCTCCTGAAGAAACCGCGGCAGCTCGCGCTGGAACGCGGTCCATGCGGCGCGGGCGGCGTCCATGTCGCCGGCGTGGGCGGCCGCGAGCAGGTCCTTGAGCAATTCGGGCAACCGGTGCACCTCGAGCATGCGCAAGTGGCCGAGCAGGCGATGCGCCGCCCTGCGGGCCGGCTCGGGCTGGCCGCCGGCGAAGGCCTGCTCAACCTCCGCAAGGTACTCGTGGAAATAGCCGCGCCAGCGGGCGAGGGTTGGTGCCCAGTCCTCGGGCGCGGGGGCCATTTCAGCGAGCAGGCCGCGCCCGGCCAGCAAGGGCATCGGCGTCGCGGCGGCCGCGCGCCAGCCCGCCACCAGCTCGAGCAACTGTGCGGTCTGGATCGGTTTGGTAATGAACTGTCCCATACCCGCCTCGAGACACTGGCGGCGCACCGCCTCGGTGGCGTAGGCGCTCATGCCGACGAGGGAAGTGCCGGGCGCGAGGCGCCCGCTTGCGCGCAGGCGCTGGGCGATCTCGAGGCCGGTCACTCCCGGCAGGTCCCAGTCCAGCAGGATGGCGCGGTATCTGCCCGAAAGCGCCAGCGCGAGTCCGGCGGAACCGTCCGAGGCGGTATCCACCGCGCAGCCGTGGGCGGCCAGGAAATCCTCAAGGAAGACGCGGTTGTAGTCGTGATCCTCAACCAGCAGCACCGGCACGGGCGGACCGTCCGGTCCGGCCGCAGGGCCCGCCTCGGGCTGCGGCGCCAGCGGGCGCGTCTCGACCGGCAGGGTGATGCGGAAGGTGGTGCCCCTGCCGGGCTCGCTGGTCAACTCGAGCCGGCCGCCCAGTGCCTCGGTGTAGGCTTTCACCAGGGACAGCCCCAGCCCCGTGCCGGCCGTTTTCGGCCCGCCCGTGCGGCCCTGATAGAATTTCTCGAAAATGCGCTCGCGCTCGGCCGGGCTGATCCCCGGTCCCGTGTCCTCGACCCACAGGCTCAGGGTGGCGCGGCCCGGCCCATCCGGCTGGAGCAACGCGCCAATATGCACGCGGCCCTGCCGGGTGAACTTCACCGCATTGCCGGCCAGATTGCCGAGCATCTGCTGCAGCTTGCGCCAGTCGGAGAAGATGCCCATGCGCTCCGGCACGCGCACCTCACAGGTCAGTTGCAGCCCCTTGTCGCTGGCCTGCTGCTGGTAGATGCCGACCACCCCGCGCACGGTTTCCGCGAGGTCGAACAGGCTGGCCTCCAGCTCGATCCGGCCCGAGGCAACCTTGGCAAAGTCGAGCACCTCCTCGACGGTTGTCTGCAGGTAGCGGGCCGCCGAGCGCAGGGCGCCCAAGTGACGCGCGGGCGGCGGCTCCCCTTCCCGCAATTGCTGGATCAGGCCGATCACGCCGTTGAGCGGATTGCGTATCTCGTGGCTGAGGTTGGCGATAAAGTCGTCCTTGAACTGGTTGGCGCGCTCCAATTCCCGCGTGCGCGCCCCCACGAGCGCCTCCAGCTCCTCATGGCGCCCCCGCAGGCGCCGCTCGCGCAGGCCGGTGACCCCGAACAGCACGCCGGCCGCCGCCAGCAGGTAGCCGGCGTAGGCCCATCCCGTCCGGAACCACGGCGGCAGGATGCGCACCATCACGGCCGCCGCCGGGCTGGTGCGCCCAAACGGGTCCACCGCCCGCACCTCGAACACATAGGCGCCCTCGAACAAACGCCCCGGCGCGAATTCCGTCTCCGCGCGCGGCTCGCTCCAATCCCGGTCGAGCCCGCGCAGCCGCGTCTGGTAGCGGAGCGGATACAGGCCCGGCCCCATGGTCGATCCGTAGTGAAAACGCAATGACTGGCTCTTGAAGGGAAGCTCCCGCGACGCGGCCCGGCGCAGCCCGGTCCCGTCCCACACGACCGGCATGGACGGTGCCGGTATGCGCTCCGCCAACGCCACCGGCGCCAGCAGCAGGCCGCGCGCCCCCGCCATGGCCAAGACCGGCTCGGCGCCATCCAGCACCACCATCCGGCTGATGCGCCCCAATTGGCGCAGGTCCGGCCACGGCAGCAGCCGCTCCTGCAGCGGGCTGTCCGCCGGCCAGCGCACCTCCACCAGGGCGTGACCGCCCAGCTCCGCATCGACATACAGCAGCCAGCCCTCGAGGACCGAACCCGCCTGACGGAACGCCCCCGCCTCCGGCAGCCCCGGGCGCTGCCGCAGCGCGGCCCGCTCCCACCCCGAGCCGTCGCCCCGCTCCCGCGCAAGCGCACCGGCCAGGGCCAGCACCGGGCCGCCCTCCGTCAAAACCGGCAGCCAGTCCTCCTCCAGCAGGTTGACCCCGCCAACCACCGTGTGCCGTACCGCCACCGGGCGGCCCGCCCCTTCCACCATCAGCTCCACCAGCGGCGCCCGCGGCGCCCATGCCCAGGCGCGCCCGCGGCCGTCCGCCCCCAATAGCGCAAGGTTGTCGGCTTCCGCCACCTGCCCGAGACGCTCCCCCAGCCCGGCCGGCCCCGCCCGATAGGCCGCCACCCGCCCGCCCAGACTCACCCACAAGACCCCCGCCCCGTCCACAGCAAAACCGGTCACCTCCACCCCGAAATCATGCCACTTCCGCACCCCCTCCCCGTCCGCCAGCATCAGCCGGTCGTAACGGTCAAATAGCAGCCCCCCGAAGCTTGCCGCGACATTGAATGTTTCCCCGCAGGAAACTTTTCTCAATCGCGCGAATCTGCCGCGGTCTGTCTCCAAAGACAACAGACCGCTTCCGTGCGTGACGAGCAAAGTGTTGCCGATTTTGGCGACGTCATAAATCGCGCCCAATCGGCGCGGAACCATGAATCCGCACCCGTCCTTGAGGAACCGGACATTCAGTTGCCAAATCTCGCCGGTCCCGAGCAGCCACAGGTCGCCGTGCGGGCTCACCTTGGCCCCGACCAACAATTCGCCCGCACGCTCGCTTTCGCCCCAAATTCCCCGCATCCGCTCGCCCGTGTCCGAGATGACATAGCCCCCGCTTTCCAGCGTCCCCACAAAGATTGCCTGCTCCGCAATGCGGACTGCGGTGCTGATTCGGTCATGGAAGGCGGGCACCCGCTCGAAGCGCAAGACCGTCGTTCCGTCCGGCGAGAGGCGGAACAGGCCGGCGCCGGAGATGGCGAGCAGGGAGCGGTCGGGCTGGCGTTCGAGAAAGAGGACGCTGAAGGCGGCGAGGTCGGGGTCGGAATTGAGCAGCTCAAGGCCGTTGTCCCGGACCAGCCAGAGTCCCCTGCCGGCCTCATGGGCGAAAACGGCATCGTCCAGAAAATGGAAGATGACGCGGTGCCCGCTGGCAAAGTGCCAGACGCGGGCGGGACCGTCCTCCATGCGGAACAGGGCGCGGTCGCTGGCGAGCCACACGGCGCGGCCGTCGTGGTGGACCGCCCACGCCGGACCGAAGGTGCGGTGCCCGGCCGGCAGCCAATCAAGCCGGGAAGTGAACGTGAGGGTGTGCGGGTCATAGACGCCGAAGCGGTTGACGCCGCCCAGCCACAGCCGGCCGTCCGGCCCGAACGCCATGCCGCGCAACGCGAGGAAATTCTCGCCGAGCAGCAGGCGCCAGTTGGCGCCGTCCCAGCGCCAGAGCCGGTCCCGGCCGACATAGGCGACGCCGTCCGCGTCCCAGGCGACCGTCCATGCGCCTTCCTCGGAGGCGGCGACGGGCGCCGGCAGGCGGCTGGCGTACGGCATGCCGACGCGCTCCTCCGCGCCGGCTCCCGCCGCCCGCGGGGGCGACCCGGCAGTTCCCAGCAAGGCGAGGGCCGCAATTAGGCCAAGGCGCTTGTAAAGCCCAAAAACGCCCTGAATCAAGGGTGGCGGCGCGCTCGGATTCGGGAGCCCCGCGGGGCATTGCCTGCGCTGATGAAAGCGCACCCGATCCGCTCGCTGATTCTTCACATTGCCGCCACGCTGTGTCTGTCGACCGGCTTCGTCAAGGCTGCGGAACGGCTGTCCGAAATGGCTTGCCCGGCGGCCGTCACGCGCGACACGGGCGAGCCGGAGCGCTTCATCAGCAGCCTGCCTTGCGGCAACAACAAGCAGTGACACGGCCCCTGCGTCAGCGGGCCATGAGGACGAGTCCCTTGAGGTATTCGGACTCGGGGAAGTCCAGCAGGACGGGATGGTCGGGCGGCTGGCCGGTCTCGCGCAGGACCTGCACGCGGCGGCGGGCGTCGGCGGCGGCGTCGGCGACCAGCGCGCGGAACAACTCGCGCGAGACATGGTGGGAGCAGCAGTAGGTGGCGAGGATGCCGCCGGGGTTGAGGCACTTGAGGGCGCGCAGCTGGAGCTCCTTGTAGCCCTTGGCGGCGGCCGGCAGGGACTTGCGGTTGGGCGCGAACGAGGGCGGGTCCAGGATCACGAGGTCGAAGCGCTCGTCGCGGTTGCGGGTGAAGTAATCGAACACGTTGTCGCAGAGGAAGGTGATGGCGGCGCCGTTGCGGGCGGCGTTTTCGCGGGCCAGCCCCAGCGCCTCGGCGGAGCTGTCGACGGCGAGGACGGAGGCCGCCCCGCCCCGGGCGCAGTGGAGCGCGAAGGCGCCCTGGTTGCAGAAGGCGTCGAGCACCCGCCGGCCGGCGGCAAGCGCGCCGACGGCGGCGTGCTCGCGGCGCTGGTCAAGGTAAAAGCCGGTCTTCTGGGCGCGCTCGGGGTCCAGCCGGAAAAACACGCCGTTGATCTCGGCCCAAAACGGCTCGACCGGCCGGCCGCTGCGGGTGAAGCAGCGCGGCTCGAGGCCCTCCATGCGGCGGGCGGGCGCGTCGTTGCGCACCACGATGTCGCGCGGGCGGAGCAGCTCCCCGAGCAGGTCCAGCAGCTGCGGCAGGCTGGCGTCCACGGCGAGGGTGAGGGCCTGCACGACGAGGATGTCGCCGAACTGGTCCACGACCAGGCCGGGGAGATCGTCGGACTCGGACCAGACCAGGCGGCGGAACGGCTCCGGCTCGCGGCGGGCCAGCGCGGCCGCGAGGGCCCGGCGCCAAAACGGGACGTCCCACGCGTCGGTCCCTGCGCTGTAGCGCCGCCACAGTATCTGCGAGCGCGTATTGACGATTCCCATACCGAGCGGGCGGCCGCCGGCGTCCTCGAGCGGCAGGGCGGCGCCGTCGGCCTCGGGGCCGGGCGGCTGCTGGACCTCGTTGGCGAACACCCATGGGTGGCCGCGGCGGGCGCGGGCGTGGCGCGCCTCCCGTTTGAGGGTGAGTTTCATCCCGGGCGGCGCAGACGCAGGTAGTGGTAGCCGATCACGGCAAAGGCCGCGAGGTTGGGCAGCGAGGCGGACCAGAACGGGCTGAAGCCGCCGGCGCCGGCAAGCTGGCCGGCATGGACCAGCAGGTAATAGACGAAGAACAGGCCCATGGCCTTGCTGACGCCGACGAACGGGTTGGTGCGCACGCCGCGCACGGAAAAGGGAATGGCCAGGCCGAGGATGATCAGGCAGCTGACAGGGTTGAACAGGCGGTCGTAGAAGGTGACCGCATAGGCGGCAAGGCGCGGGTCCCCGGCCGGCCTGAGGTAGTCCACCACGGCCTTGAGCTCGCGCAGCGAGAGGTCGCGGGGCCGCTTCTCGAGATACTTCATCAGGTCGGGGTGCTCGCCGAAGCCGGGCATGGGGAGCCGGTCGAAGGCAAGGCTGCGGACCGGTTCGCCGGTCCGCTGGTCGAACAGGGTCTCGCGGCCGTCGAGGAAGGTCCAGGTCCCCTGCAGGTCGTCGTAAAAGCCCTCGTTGGCGGCGATGCGGCGCAATTCGAGCCCGTCCGGGTCAAGCTCGGAAACGGTGATGCCGTGGGCGCGGTAAGTGTACTCGTTGAAGCGGTTGATGAACCAGAGGCGGCCGTCCTTGCGGTTGAAAAAGGTGAGGTTGTAGAGCAGCCCGACCTGCTCGAGCGGGACGTCCTCGCGCAGCGCCTTGGCAAAGGCCAGCTCGTTCCACATCTGGCGGGCGCGCTCCACGGACCACGGCACGAGGCTGGCGTTGAGGTGGAACAGGGCGGCGGTCAGCAGGACGCCGGCGGCCCACAGGCTGCGGGTGATGCGCGTGAGGCTCAGGCCGGCGGCCCGCATGGCGGTGATCTCATGCTTGCGGTGGAACTGGCTCAGGCAGAACAACAGCGAGACCATGAAGGAGACCGGCAGCACGACCGGCATGAACGAGGGCAGCCGCACCAGGTAGTACGCGAGCATCTGGGCGCGGGTGGCGCCGAAGCCGAGCAGGTCCGGGAGGTTGTCCTGCACATCGCTGACAATCAGCAGCCCGAAGATGGCGAACAGGGTCAGGACAAAGACCTTCAGCCATTCCTCGAGGATGTAGCGGTCGAGGCGCATTGTTCAGGAGAGTAAGTCCCGCAGGGTCGAAAGATCAACCTTGGCGGTGGCGCGGGCGCTTTCGTCCAGCAGGTCGCGCAGCCATGCGGCCTTGCGGGTCTGGAGGGCGAGCACCTTGTCCTCAATCGTGCCTTCGGCGACGAGTTTGTAGCTGGTGACGGTCCGGGCCTGGCCGATGCGGTGGGCGCGGCCCACCGCCTGGTCCTCGACGGCGGGGTTCCACCACGGGTCGAAGTGGACGACGGTGTCGGCGCCGGTGAGGTTGAGCCCGGTGCCGCCGGCCTTGAGCGAGACCAGACAGACGGGAATGGCCGGGTCGCGGTTGAACCGGTCGCACACGGCGAGGCGGTCGCGGGTGGCGCCGTCGAGGTAGGCGACGGGGATGCCCTCCTGCCCGAACCAGTCGCGCAGGCGGTGCAGGAGCGCGACAAACTGCGAGAACACCAGCAGCCGGTGACCGCCGTCGAGCGCCTCCGCGAGCAGCTCGCGGAACAGGATAAACTTGGCGGACTCGTCGAGCGGGCAATCCGGGTCGAGCAGGCCCGGATCGGCGCAGACCTGGCGCAGGCGCAGCAGCTCGGTCAGCAGCGTGAAGCGCAGCCTGCCCTCGCTGGCGCCGCTGGCGGCAAGGCGCAGCAGCTCGCGTTCGCCGGCCTCGCGCACCGAGGCGTAAAGGGCCTGCTGCCGCGGCTCCAAGGGGCACCACAGGGTCTGCTCGATCTTCTCCGGCAGCTCGGGTGCGACCAGCGCCTTGCTGCGGCGCAAAATGTAGGGGGCGGCGCGCTCGAGGTCATGCCGGTCCTGCCACTGGCGGTCCGTCGCACGGGCGCCGGGAGGGCGTTTCAGGTAGCCGGGCAGGCAAAACTCGAACAGCGCGCGCAGGTCGTCCGGCGAGTTTTCAATCGGCGTGCCGGTGAGGACAAAGCGGGCCGGGGCCTTGACGGCGCGCAGCGAGCGGGCGGCGTCGGTGCGCCGGTTCTTGACGTGCTGGGCCTCGTCGGCGACGGCGAGGCAGAAGGCGGCGGCGGCGAACAACTCGCGGTCGTTGCGCAGGGTGCTGTAGGAGGTCAGGCAAACATCGGGGGCGTCCTGTGCTTCCCACGGGGCGCGCAAGCGGGCGGGCCCGTGGTGGCGGTACACGCGCAAGCCGGGCGCCCATGCGCCGAGTTCGCGCTCCCAGTTGCCGAGCAGGCTGGCGGGCGCCACCACGAGGGCGGGCTCGCGCGCGCCGCCCTCCCCTTTGGCGCACAGGATGAGGCCGATCGCCTGGATGGTCTTGCCGAGGCCCATTTCATCGGCGAGGACGCCGCCCAGCCGGTTGCGCCACAAGTGCCACAGCCAGGCAACGCCGAGCAACTGGTAGGGGCGCAGGCGCGCCGCGACGGCCTCCGGCAAGGGCGGCGGCTGCAGCCGCCCGACCTCGCGGATGGCCGCGCTGCGCCGGCGCCAATCCTCCGGCAGGTCGGCCTCGATGTCGAGATCGGCAAGGACGGCGTCGGCATGGGCCAGGTCGGCGCCCGCCAGGTGCAGCTCGAGGGCCCCGCTGCACGGCAGGTCGGGCGCCCCGCCCAGGGAGCGCTGCGCCGCCTCCAGGCGGGCGAGCACATCGGCACCGAGGAGGTGGACGCGGTCGCCGGCGACCACATACTGGCGGCCGGTGGCGAGGGCCCGCCGCACCTCGGCGGGGTCGAGGCCGCCCGCGTCGAGCCCCATGCTCAGGACGAAACCGCCCGCCTGCGGCCGGGCCGCGCACCGCAGGCGCGCGGGCTGCACGCCGGCCATGCGCCGCCGGTAGTTGTCCGTGTAGCCGGGGGCGAATTCCGCCTCGAGCCGCTGCTGCTGGCGGGCCAGAAAGTTGAGCACCTTGTGCGAATCGCGCAGCCACCACTTGCCGTTGCTGGCCTCGGGGGTGAAGCCCTCCGCGCGCAGCCACTCGGTGCAGCGCTTGTAGCGCGGATCGCCGCGGTCGCGCAGCAGGATCGCGAGGTAATGCGGGGAGCCGTCGACCACCATCCAGGTGTCCGGCAGCAGGCCGGGCCGTTCGCCGGGCCGCACCGGCGGCGGCGCGGTCTGGGCGCGGGCGCGCGCCTCCAGCAGCAGGGCCAGCGCGTGCCGGCACACGCGGGCGGCGCGCCCGTCGCCGCACGGGCACCGGTTGCGCACGAAAGCGAGGGAGCGCAGGTCCAGCTCGGGCCGGTAGGTCTCGCCGCCCTCCCGCACCGCGCCGCGCAGCACGGGCGCCTGCCAGTCGACCGCCTCGACCGCCCCGGCCCCGCGCAGCTCCTGGGCGGCGCGCAGCGTCCCCCACCCGCCCATGCCGGCGAGCTCCTCGCGCGTGAGCGCAGGCAGGCCGACCCACCCCATCGCGCTCACCCGGCGAAGCGGAACAGCACCTTGCCGAGGCGCGGCTTGCCCGCGGCCGCGATGGCGGATGCGTAGTCTTCGATTGGATACGTCTCGCTGATGCAGGGGACGACGATCCCCTTGCGCATCAGGTCGAATATCTTGTCGAACATGATCTGGATGCGCGGCGGCGACTGGGTGCGGAACCAGCGGTCCATCCAGAAGCCCTTCAGCACCACCCCGCCGAAGATCAGCGCGCGGGTCGGGAAGCGCACGGGGTCGAACTGCATGGCGCCGAAGGTCACGTGGATTCCGTCCTGGGCGAGCGCCCGGATCAGGCGCATGGCGCTTTCGCCGCCCACCGAATTGAGCGCGAGGCGGATCGGCTGCCCGCCGGTGAGGGCCGCCGGGTCCTTCTCGTAGCCGGAATCCTCGAGCACCACCACGTCGGCCCCGCGCTCCTTCAGCGGCTGCACCAGTTCCGGGCGGCGGACCACGTTGACGGTCTTCATGCCGAGATGGCGGGCCATCTCGATGACATGGAGACCGACGGCCGAGTTGGCCGCGTTCTGGATCAGCCAGTCGCCGCTGCTGAGGCCGAAGTCGCGCAGCAGGCGCCATGCGGTCGGCGGGTTGATGGTGGCCATCGCGGCCATTTCCAAGGGAATGTCGGGGGGCATGCGGAACAGGCCCTTGGCGGGGACGACCACGGCGGTCTGCCATGAGCCGACGCCGGACGGCACGCTGACCCGGTCGCCCGGCCGGTAATCCGTCACACCCTCGCCGCACGCGACGATTTCGGCGACGCCCTCGCGGCCGGCCACCGCCGGCAACGACGCCAGCCGGCCGTAATTGCCCAGGATCATGCCGAAATCGGACGGATGCAGGGGGGCCGCCAGCACACGCAGTTTCACCTCTCCGGGGCCCGGATCGCCGACCGGCCGCTCCTCCAGACGCAGCACCTCTTCCGGCTTGCCATGGCTTGCGTACACCAGCGCTTTTGCCGATTCCATGCGCGCATTTTTGCCCATGTTGCCCGGAATTTCCAGACTTATTCCGGAATCGCGGCGGCGCGGGGGAAAATTTCGGGTCCGGGATTGCCGCAGCCGGCCGGATGCCTTCCCTTGGCCGCATGGCGGAAGAGCACCCTTTCCTGGACGAGGCTTTTGCCGTGCGCTGGTCGCGGCTGGACGCCGGCCATGTGGCGGCCGACATGCGGGCGGCGCTGGGGCGCGGCAGCGCGCTGCTGGCGGCGATTGAGGAGCTGCCGGACGGCGCGGAAACCTTTGCCAACACCTTTCTGGCGCTCGAGGAGGCCACCGAAGCGGTGGCATGGCCGTGGCGCAAGGTCAACACGCTGGACGCGGTGAACGATCACCCGGAGCTGCGCGCGGCCCACAAGGCCGTCCTGCCGGAGGTGAGCGCCTTCTTCGCGGCGATCCCGCTGAACCAGGCGCTCTATCGCAAGCTGCGCGCCTTCGAGCGGTCACCCGCGCACGGCCGGCTCGGCCCCGTCGAGCGGCGCTTTGTGGCCGAAACCCTGCAGGATTTCGTGGATGCCGGGGCGGAACTGGACGCGCCGGTGCGCGCCCGCCTGCAACAGATCGAGTCCGAGCTGGCCGAAAAGACCAAGCGGTACGCGGAGCACGTGCTGGACTCGACCAACGCCTACGAGAAAATCCTCGATTCCGCCGACGCGCTGCGCGGGCTGCCCCCGTCCCTGGTGGAGCAGGCGCGCCAAAGCGCGCTGGCCAAGGGCTACGGGACCCCGCAGGAACCGCGCTACCGCCTGACCCTGCAGGCGCCCTCGTTCATTCCGGCGATGCGCTACCTCGAATCGGACGCGCTGCGCAAGGAGCTGTTCGAGGCGTACGCGCGGATCGGCCACCACGGGGAATTCGAGAACGGCCCGCTGATCCGGGAAATCCTTGCGCTGCGCCGGGAGAAGGCGCGCCTGCTGGGGCGGGCCAGCTTTCCGGACTGGGTGCTGGCGCGGCGCATGGCCAAGAGCGGCGCGGCGGCGCTGGCCTTTGTGGAACGGCTGCACGCGCTGACCAAGGCCGCGTTCGACCGGGAAAACGCCGAGCTGGCGCGCTACAAGGCGGAACAGACCGGCCAGCCGCCCGCCCCCCTGAACCCATGGGAGACCGCCTATTGGGCCGAGCGGCTGCGGCGCGACACCTATGCGTTCGACGAAGAGGCGCTGCGCCCGTACTTCCCGCTGCCGGCCGTGATGGACGGCCTGTTTGCGCTGGCCGGCCGCCTGTTTGGCATCGCGGTGCGCGAGCGCACCGCCCCACAGCCGGATGTCTGGCACCCATCCGTGCGGTTCTATGATGTGTTCGACGCGGCGACCGGGCGTCACATCGGCTCGTTCTATGCCGATTGGTTTCCGCGCGAGTCCAAGCGCGCGGGCGCGTGGATGGCCAACCTGTTGACCGGGCAGCCCAAGGGCGACGGTTCGCTCTCGCCGCACCTCGGAATGATCGCCGGCAACATGAGCCCGCCGGTGGACGAGCGGCCGGCGCTGCTGACCCACCGCGAGGTCGAGACGGTCTTCCACGAGTTCGGGCACCTGCTGCACCACCTCCTGAGCGAGGTGCCGATCCGCTCGCTGGCCGGCACACGGGTGGCATGGGACTTCGTCGAGCTGCCGTCCCAGATCATGGAGAACTGGTGCTGGGAGCGTGAGAGCCTCGACCTGTTCGCCCGCCACCATGAGACGGGCGCGCCCATCCCGGAGGAGCTGTTCCAAAAGATGCGGCGCGCGCGGACCTTCGGCGCGGCCCGCATGCAGATGCGCCAGCTCGCCTTCGGCAAACTGGACCTCGCGCTGCACCTGCAATTCGACCCGGATAGCGACGCCGACCTTGACCGCTTCATTGACGCGGCCATCGCGGACTACCTGCCGCCCTCCCCGGTGCCGATCCCGAACACGGTGCGCGCCTTCAGCCACCTGTTCAGCGACCCGGTCGGCTACGCCGCGGGCTATTACAGCTACAAGTGGGCGGAGGTGCTGGACGCCGACGCCTTCACCCGGTTCACCGCGGAGGGCATCCTCAACCCCGCCACCGGCGCGGCGTTCCGGCGGGAAGTGCTCGCCCGCGGCAACGCCCAGCCGCCGGAGCAGTTGTTCCGCGCCTTCATGGGGCGCGATCCCGATCCGGCCGCCCTGCTGCGCCGGTTGGGCATCCGAGCGCCCGCCACCGGCAACTGACCGCCACCAAGGAATCCCGAACCGTTAGCGCACCCGCAGGGCCAGGAATCCGCGGTTGCCGCGGAACGACACCCACAGCTTGTTGACCCGGCCGGAGCGCAACGCGGCGCCCAGCTCGCCGATGGTGTTCACCGCGACGTCGTTGACCTCGAGGATCACCATGCCGGGTGCCAGCACGTTGGCGTAGGGCGAGCGCGGGTTGACCTCGGTGATGATCAGGCCCCTTTCCTCCTCCGTGTTCCACTGCTGGCGGTTGGTGGCATTCAGCGGCTCAAGGGCGATGCCCTCGAGCGGCGAATCCTCGGTGGTGGCCACCGCCGAGGGGTCGTCGAGGCTACCGAGCACAACCCGCAGGGTCAGGTTTTCTCCGTCCCGGAAAATGCCCATCTCGACCTCGGTGCCCGGCCGCATGCCGGCGATGGTCAGGCGCAGATCGGTGACGTTCTGCACCGGCTGGCCGTCAATCGTCCGGATGACGTCGCCGCGCTTGATGCCGGCGGCCGCCGCCGGCGTGTTTTCCTGCACGTTCTCGACCAGCGCGCCGCGCGTGCTGTCGAGCCCGAACGCCTCGGCCATGTCGGGGTTGAGGTCGCTGATGGAGACGCCAAGGTAGCCGCGGCGCACCTTGCCGGTCTCGATCAGCTCGAGGACCACGGAACGGGCAAGGCGCGAGGGGATGGCAAAGCCGATGCCGATGTTGCCGCCGGTCTGCGACACGATGGCGGTGTTGATGCCGACAAGGCGGCCGCGGGCGTCCACCAGCGCGCCGCCGGAATTGCCGCGGTTGATGGCCGCGTCGGTCTGGATGAAATTCTCATAGCCCTGGCTGCCGAGCAGGCCGAGGTTCGAGCGCCCGGTGGCGGAGACGATGCCCATGGTGCAGGTCTGCCCGATCCCGAGGGGATTGCCGATCGCGAAAACGATGTCGCCCACCCGCAGCTGGTTGCTGTCGGCGATGCGGATAAAGGGCAGCCCCGTGCGCTCGATCTTGATCAGCGCCACGTCGGTGCGCTCGTCGCGCCCGACCACCACCGCATCGAGCTGGGTGCCGTCGTTGAGGTGGACCTTGATCTCATCGGCCGGCCGGCCCTGGTTGTCGGAAATCACGTGGTTGTTGGTCAGGATGTAGCCGTCCGCGGAGATGATGACGCCCGAGCCGAGCCCGTTGGGGACGCGCCGCTCGAAGGTTTCCGGTTGCTGCTGCTGACGGCCGCCCGGTCCCGGGCTGCTGGGCGGCAGCCCGTAGAAGCGCCGCAGGAATTCCTCCATCGGGTTGGTGCCCCGGCCGCGGATCACCTCGACGATGCTGGCCGTGGTCACCGAGACCACCGCCTCCCGCACCGGGTCCAGCACGTCCGCGTAGCTGGTGAACGGCGGCGTCGCGCCGCCGCCGACCGGTGTCGTGTCCATCGGGAAGAGCTCCTCGGCGGATTGGGCCTGCAGCAGGCCGGCCGCGAGGACGACCATGCCCAGCAACAGGCCGCGGTGCAGAGGAAGCGGGGTTGGGCGAAACAAGGCTGTGTTCATGTCTGGAAGGATTGCCATGCTGAGGGTTGGACGCAAGCGGCGGCGGGAGATTCAATTTCCCGTGGGACGACTGCGGAAGAATTCCGGATGCATGACGTAGCGATCCTCGGTCAGAATCCCTTGATGCGAAACAGGGAGGTGACGCTCTGGTGGTTGTTGATGCGCAGGATGGCCTCGCCGAGCAAGGGGGCGATGGACAGGATGGTGATGGGCAGGCCGCGGGTGTCCACGGGGGTCGAATTGGTGCAGATCAGCTCGTCGAGGAAGCCTTCCTTGAGGCGCTCGTAGCCGGTTTCATTGAGCACGGCGTGGCTCACGGCGGCGCGCACCCGGACGGCGCCCTGCTTGCGGAGAATGCCGGCGGCGGCCTGCAGGGTGCCGGCCGACTCGGTCAGATCGTCCACGATCAGCACCGACTTGCCCTCGACATCGCCGACCACGCTGACGGCCTCGACGCGGGCGGCATCCTTGCGGCGCTTGGCCACAAAGCCGAAATCGGTGCCGAGCATGTCGGCGTAAGCGGCGGCCATTTTGATGCCGCCCACATCGGGCGAAATCACGATCAGGTTCTCGTCCTTGAACTTCTTGAGATAGTCGAAGAAGACGGTGGAGGCGTACAGGTGATCGACGGGAATGTCGAAAAACCCTTGGATTTGCGGGGCGTGCAGGTCCATGGTGAGGATGCGGTTGGCCCCGGCGGTGACCAGCAGGTTGGCGACCAGTTTGGCCGTGATGGGGACGCGCGGCTGGTCCTTGCGGTCCTGCCGGGCGTATCCGTAGAAGGGCAGCACGGCGGTGATCCGGTTGGCCGAGGCGCGCCGGGCCGCGTCGATCATGATCAGCAGCTCCATCAGGTTGTCGTTGGCCGGCGGGCAGGTCGGCTGGATGATGAACACGTCCTTGCCGCGGATGTTTTCGTCGATCTTGACCAGCACCTCCTTGTCGGGAAAGCGCTTGAGGGTGACGTGCGTGGGCTCCGTCCCCACAAATTCGCACACCGCCTTGGAGAGGGGAAGGTTGGCGCTTCCCATCAAGACCTTCATTTCGCCAATTTGCATACGCAGGGTTTCGGTTCGATGTGTTGATTGGACGGCGCGCCGGCCACAGGCAACCTTGATTTGCTCGGATCAAGGGGTGGCGCGGGCCTGTTCGAGGGCGCGCAACCGCTCCTGCAGGGCCGGAATCTGCTTCACCAGCGCATGGCGCCGCATTTCCTCGCGGTGCGGGCGAGCCGGGCTGCCGCTGAGGACAACGCCCGGCGGCACGTCCTTGGAAATGCCGCTTTGGGCGGTGGCGGAGACGCCATCACCGACCTTGATGTGGCCATTGACCCCGACTTGGCCGCCCAGCACCACGAAATCGCCCAGTTCCGTGCTGCCCGCGATGCCGGTCTGGGCGCACAGGATGCAATGCCGGCCGATGGTCACATTGTGGCCGATTTGCACGAGGTTGTCGATTTTGGTGCCTGCGCCGATGCGGGTCTCGGCAAAACGGGCACGGTCGACCGTGGAATTGGCGCCGATGTCCACATGGTCCTCAATCACCACGATGCCGATCTGGGGCAGGCGGCGGTGGCCGTTGGAGTCCGAATGGTACCCGAATCCGTCGGCGCCGATCACCACTCCCGGAAACAGGCGGCAATGGCGGCCGACGCGGCACCCCCAGCCGATGACCACGCCATGGTGCAGGATGCTGCCCTCCCCCACCACGGCGGCCCGCTCGACCCGCACGTGCGACTGCAGCACCGCTCCCGCGCCGATGCGGGCCCCCGGCCCGACCAGGCAAAACGGCCCGACCGCAGCGGTGGGATCGACCTCAGCGGCGGGATCGATGAGGGCGGCCGGGTGAATGCCGGGCTCCGGCGGGGGAACCAGTTGCCGCTCCAGCCGGGCGCATATTTGCGCAAGGGCCAGCGACGGATCGGCGACGCGAATCCACGCTTGGCCGGGCGCCGGTCCGCCCGGCTGGTCCAGCGGGACCAGCACCACGCCGGCCCGCGAGGCGGCAAGGTGCTTCTCGTATTTGGCCGAACCGAGAAAGCTCAAATCGCCGGCCTCGGCCGTGCGCAGGTCGGCGATGCGCGTGATGGGACCCGCGTGGCTGCCGGAAACCGCCGCTCCGCCCAGCCAGTCCGCAATTTCCGCTGCCGTCAGACTCCACTGCATGGGCCCAGCATGAAGACCGGCCACCGGCTGCGGCAACCGTTTTCCGGATGAAAAAGGCCATCCGGCGCGGCGGCGGGATGGCCTTGAAAAGGGGTTGGTGGCGCAGCCTTACTTGTTGGGCGCGTCGGCGTTGAGCCGGGCCAGCACCTTGGCGGTGATGTCGAGTTTGGAGTCGGCGTACAGCACCGTGGGCACGCCGCCTCCCAGAATGTCGGAGGTGTCCAGCACCAAGTCCGCCACATGGTCCTTGAGCGCCACTTCATTGACCACCTTGATGATCTCGTCGATCAGGGTCCTGCGGATTTCCTGGCTGCGCTGGTTCAGGTTGTTCATGGTCTGCTGCTGCCACTGCTGGAATTCCTGCTGCTTGGCGCGGCCGCGCTCGGCAATCTGCTGCAGCTCGTTCTGCTTCTGCTGGCGGCCGGATTCCGACAGGACCGGGTTCTGCAGCTCCTCCTGCAGCGCGCGGATTTGGTCGGCCATGCCCTGCAGCTCCTTTTCCTTTTCGCGGGCCTCCTCGACGGCCTGCTCACGGATGCTCTCGAGACGCTGGTTGGCCTCCCTGGACTTGTAGTAGCCGTCAAACAGCCGCTGCATGCTGACCGTGACGATGGTGAGTTGCGCCGAGGCGCTGTTGATGGCAAACGCGCCCATGGCCAGCATGGGCAGGAGGTACTTTCCAATGATCATAAGTGGGTGGTTTTGGTTGGATTTGCCCCGAAGGTCAACGATGAACAGACCGCCCGCGCAGGGCCAGCGTTCAAATTCGACGCTGTCTCAAAAGCGGGTGCCGAACGAAAAGTTGAACTGGTTGCCGGTGTCATTGTCCCAGATCAGGACGCCGTTGCGGTCGTAATACTTGGTCGAGGTGAGGGGAATGCCGAAGTCGAGGCGCAGCGGGTTGCCGAGCACCAGCAGGCGTATGCCAAACCCCCAGTTGTCGTTGTAGGAGCCGGGATTGAAGTCGAAGTCCCGGGCGTTGACGAAGCCCCAGTCGTAAAACACCGCCAGCCGCAGCGGCTCGGCCACTTTGACCGAGTACTCGATGCTGGCAAAGCCGTAGGAGTTGCCGCCGACCGGCTCGCGGCTGTTCGGGGCGACCGGGCCGACGTTGCGGTAGTCGAACCCGCGCAGGGAATCCGGCCCGCCGAGGTAAAACCGGTCGAAAAACGGGACCGTCTGGTTGCTGTACTCCCACAGGGAGCCGGCGCGCCCGAGGATGGAAATGACCTGGTCGCCCAGCTCGAAGGTCGGGATGAAGAAGGCGCTGCGCCCCTCAAGCTTGACGTATTCGGTGTCGCCGCCCAGTCCGGCGAAGGTTGTGCTCAGGGAAATGCGGCTGCCGCGGGTGGTGAAGATCAGGTCGTTGCGGGTGTCGCGCCACACCGAGAAGGTCATTTTGGAGATCGAGCGCGGACTGTTGAGCGCCTCCTCGATGATCACTTGGGGGGCGCTGATGGAGACGTCGCGCAGGTCGACGATTTCAAACCCGTACGACAACTGGCCGCTGACCAGGCCGAACAGGCGCTTGCGCAGGTACACCTCGAAGCCGGTGCGCAGCTCGTTGTACACGGTGCTGGCGTAGTCGGTCTCGCGGCGGAACAGCTCGAAACCGAGGGCGAGGCGGCGCTCGAACAGCCATGGCTCCTCGAAGGCCAGCACCACCTCGTTGGAACGCGAGCCCAGCGAGGCGCGGAAGCGGAACTTCTGCCCGTCGCCCTGCAGGAAGGGCGAGCGCCACTTGAACAGGTCGAAGTTGGACTGCGATATCTCGAAGAACACCACGGCGCGCTCGAGGGAACTGAACCCGGCGCCAAACTGGAAGTTGCCGGTGCGGCCCTCCTTGACCCGGACCTTCAGGTTGCGACGGCCGGGGATGTTGGTCGGTTCCGGCGACAACTGCACCTCGTCGAAAAAGCGGGTGTTCTTGAGCACCGCCTCGCTGTTCTTCATGTGCACAAGGCTGAAGGTGCGCCCGGGGGCAAGGGCCAATTCGCGGATGATGACGATGCTCTTGGTCTTGGTGTTGCCCTCGATGATGATGGACCCCACGTCAAAGCGTTCGCTTTCGCGCACCCGATACAGCAGGTCGATGGCACCGGTCGCCAAATTGGGGTGCCGCTCGGGGCGCACCTGGGTGTCGAGGTAGCCGACCGCCCCGTAGATGTTGGTCAGCTGCTCGACGTCCTTGTCGAGCCGCTCGGGGGAAAAGACGTCCCCAGGCAGCAGGCGCAGCGAGGCGTACAGCAGCGGCGTGGCGAAGACCGTGTTGCCCTCGAAACGGATGTCGCCGACCCGGTACTGCCGGCCCTCGTCGATGCGGATCGTGATCTCCATGCGCCCGGGCCTGGGAAATTCCACCGAGACGTTCGACTCGAGAATGCTGACATCGAGGTAGCCGTTGTTGACGTACAGCTTCTTGAGCTTGTCGAGGTCCTCCTGGAACTTGGTCTCATCGAAGCGGCCCGACCCGGTCAGCCAGGAGAATATCCACCAGCGGCGCACTTCCATCTCCTTCTTGAGGCGCCGCTCGGAGAACGCGGTGTTGCCGACGAACCGGATGCGGCTGATCCGGGTTTTTTCGCCCTCGTGGATGGTGAAGGTGACCGAGCCGTCGGTGCTGCCGCGCGGCCGGTCGATGCTGTAGTCGACGCGCGCGTCGGTGTAGCCCTTGTCCCGGTAATAGGCCAGCATCTTGTCGGCGTCGCGCCGGATGCGCCGCTCGTCGAGGCTTTGGCCGACGCGGCTCTCCACCTCCCGGCGCAGGCGGCTGGTCTTGATTTTCTGGTTGCCGCGTATCTCGATGCTGGCCAGGCGGTACCGTGCCTGCAACGTGAACACCACCCGCACGCGGCCGTCGGGCATGTCCTCGGTGCGGGCCTCGACGTAATCGAACAGGCGGGTCTGGTACAGGCTGCGGATGGAGCGGTCGACGAGGTTCTGGCTGTAGGGCATGCCCTCGCGCACCTGCAGGCGGGCCCGGATGGCCTCGTCGCTGACATTGCGGATGTCGACAAACTCGATCCCGATGCTGCCGACGATCCTCTCGGCAGCCTGGGCGGTGAGGCTGGCGGACGCCAGCATGACATGGCAAAGGGACAGCAAGGCGAGCGGGAACAGTCTTCTCATGTCAGGCGTCACGCTGTTCGGTGTAATTCTCGAAGCGAGTAAATTCTGGCAGGAAGGTCAGGGGCACACTGCCGGTCGGGCCGTTGCGCTGCTTGGCGATGATGAGGTCGCGCTCGCGGGAGGCCTGCGGGATGGGCGCGCTGTCCTCGGAATCGCGGCGCGCGGCCAGCAGGAACACGACGTCGGCGTCCTGCTCGATGGAGCCGGACTCGCGCAGGTCGGAGATGCGCGGCTGGCGGTTTTCCTTCTCGGATGAGCGGTTGAGCTGGCTGAGGACGAGCACCGGGATTTTGAGCTCCTTGGCCATGGCCTTGATGCCGCGGCTGATTTCGGAGATTTGCTGCTCGCGCGGCACGCGCTGGTCGGTGCCGCTGATCAACTGGAGGTAATCGATGACAATCAGCTCGATCTTGTGCTGCCGGCGCATGCGGCGGGCCTTGGCGCGCAGCTGCAGGATGTTGAGGTTGCTGGAATCGTCCACCCAGATTGGGGCGCTCTGCAGCGCGGCGGCGGCGCGCACCAGCTCGCGCTGCTGCTCCTGGCCGACCATGCGCTCGCGCACGCGCCGCATGTTGACCCGGGCGCGCCCGCACAGCATGCGCATGGCGAGCTGTTCGGCGGGCATTTCGAGGCTGAACACGAGCACGCCGCGGCCCTTGCCGCGGGCGGGCAAGGCGACGTTCTCGGCGATGTTCATGCCGAACGAGGTTTTGCCCATGGAGGGCCGCGCGGCCACCACGATCATCTCGCCCGGATGCAGCCCGAACGTCATCTTGTCCACGTCGGTGAACCCGGTCAGCAGCTCCGAATCCATCTGGCCGTTGAGCAGGCGGTGGATCAGGCTGCTGGTGTCCTTGACCACGCTGTCGAATTTGCGCGCCGTGTCCTGGACCTGCTCCTCTTGGATCGAGAGGATGCGCTGCTCGACCGCGTCCAGAAAGCTGTCCATCTGGTCCTGGTTGACATACGCCTCGTCGGCGATGTGGGCGGCGGTGGCGATCAGCCGGCGCAGGAGCCATTTCTGGCGCACGATTTCCAGCCAGTGGTGGGCGTTGGCGACGGACTCGATGCGGTTGGTCAGGCCGGTGACCGCCGCCGGTCCGCCCACCAGCTCGATGAGCGGGGTCTTCGGGTCGGTCAGGCGCTGCTTTTCCCGGAGCCATGGGATGCTGGACACCGCACGGCTGGAGAGCGCGTCGAGCACCGTCACTTCGTCCACCACGCCGGCCGTGTGGTACAGGTCGCACATGACCTGAAAGATGACCTGGTGGCGGGGAACGAAGAAGGAGTCGGCCACCAGCCCGGCGCCGAGGCAGGCGGACAGGATTTCCTGGCCGGTGTCAATGAGGCAGGAGCCGAGCAGTCCTTCCTCGGCCTCGGCGCTGTGTGGCGGCGTGCGTCCCCGCTCCTCGCTCATAGCCGTCGGACAGGTAGCCGGGTTCGGATGCAGCGGTGCGGCCGGGGCCAAGGCCCGATCAGGAGGCCGGTTCTTCTTCCAGAATGGGGTTTTCCGAGACCACCTCGAACTCAAACTCGACCACCACCTCCGGGTGCAGGCGGATGCGGGTCACATGCTTGCCCAGGCTCTTGACCGGCGTGTACAGGTTGACCTGTTTCTTGTCGAGTTGGACGCCGTGTTCGGCGATGCGGTCGAGCAGGTCCTGGGCCGTGATCGCGCCGAACATCTTGCCACCCGGCCCGGTCTGGACCGCAAAGACGATGCGGAGCTGTTCCAGCCGCTGGGCAAGGTCCTTGGCGCGGGCCAGTTCGTCGGCCAGGCGCTTCGCGGAACGCTCCTTGAGCGCCTGGATTTGCTTGCGGTTGGCCCGCGTCACCGGGATGGCAAGGCCGCGCGGCAGCAGGTAATTGCGCGCGTAGCCGGCTTTGACGGAGACGGTCTCGCCCTCGTTGCCGAGGTTTTCGACCGGTTGAAGAAGCAGCAGTTCTGCGTGTGCCATGGCTGTGGAAACGTGCGGGTTGGAGGTTGCGGAATGGCTCAGAAGGGCTTGTTCTCGTCCTTCGGGGCTTCGGCGGCCGGCGCCGGCCCGATAAACTGGAAACTTTCCAGGACCACCGAAATTTTGGAGCGGTTTTCACCGGTGTTGGTCTTCCACTTTTCGAGGCGTAGCCGGCCCTCGACGAACAGCGGGGACCCTTTGGCGACATGCCGCTCCAGCACCTCGGCCTGCTGGCCGAAGGCCTCGATGTCGATGAACAGCGGGTCCTCTTTCGGCTCGTTGTCCTGCGTGCGGTACTTGCGGTTGACCGCGAGGGTGAAATTGACCACGCGCGTGCCGGAAGGCATGGTGCGGCCCTCCGGATCACGGGTCAGGTTCCCCAAAAGCAGGACTTTGTTGAACGCGGCCATCGGTGGAAGCCCCGAACAGGGCTCAGACAAGGCTGATCAGCACGCGCTTGATCTGCTTGTCGAGGCGCACCTTGTCCTGGAAGGCGGACGGCAGGGTCGGTGCCCCGCTGACCGTCAGCACCAGGTAGGTGTCGCCGGTATGGGAGCGGTCGGTCACCCGCGCGAAATCGCGGCGGCCGAGGTTTTCAAGGGATTCGACCGTGCCGCCAAGCCCCGTGAACAGGCTGGTGACCTTTTCTTCCAGGGTCGCGACGGGCGCGTCATAGCCCCGCGTGTCCAGGATCACGGTCGCCTTGTAGGTGCGATTGGTTGGAAGGCTCATGCTTCTGAATGCGTTGGTTGATCGTGTTGATGGCGAGGCGCGGGCCCTGCTTCACGATCCGTTCCAGATCAGAGAGGATCCGCTCCCAGCAAGTGTCGAGCAGTTTTGTTTCCTCGGGTGAGAATTTCCCGAGGACGGTGTCGGTCAGGCTGCGGTGGTCGCCCGGCGTGAGCGGTGCGATGCCGATACGGTACCGGGGAAACGCTTCCCCGAGGCGGCCGATGATGTCCTCCAAACCGTTGTGCCCGCCGGCGCTGCCGCGCAGCGAAAGTTTGCACCGCCCCAAGGGGAGTTGCAGCTCGTCCACCACCACCAACAGGTTCTCCGGGCGCCACTTGTAAAACCGGCACACTTCGGCAAGGGACTTGCCGCTGGCATTCATGTAGGTCTGCGGCTTGAGCAGCAGGACCGGATGGCCGGCAATCACGATGGAAGCGGTGTGGGCACAAAAGCGGCTTTCCGCCTGCCATGAGGCGGAATGGGCGGCGGCGAGGCGATCGACCGCGGCAAAGCCGACATTGTGGCGTGTCCCATCGTAGCGGGCCCCGGGATTGCCGAGGCCGGCGATGACACGCACCGATTGCATGCAAAGAACAGGGAGGCGCGGGCCGCCTTATTCGGCGGCCTTCTCGGCGGTCTGCTCCGCGGGGGTGGCGCCTTCCTCGCCGGGTGCCGCCTCCTCCTTGGCGGCGGCGCTGGCCCCGCCCGAGGAACCGACGCAGGAGACCACCACCAAGTGCGGGTCGGCAAGGAACGTGACCCCTTCCGGCGGCGGCACTTCCGCAAGGTGGATGGACTTGCCGATGGTCAGGTGGGAAACCTCGATGAGGATCGCTTCCGGCAGGTGGCGCGGCAGGCAGCGCACCCGCAGGGTGTGGGTGTTGATCTCCAGCACCCCGCCGTAATTGCGCACGCCCTCGGCGACACCCACGGTGCGCACCGGGATGTCCGCCTCCATCGGCTTGCCGCGCACCACCTCCTTGAAATCGATGTGCAGAAACGCGTCGGTGCGCGGGTTGCGCTGCAACTCCTGGATGATGGCGAACACGGGCTCGCCGCCGTCCTCGGGCTTCAGTTCCAAGAGCGTGGCGCTGCCGCGAAAGCCGCGATAGGCCATTTTGAACTCCTGGGTGCGGACCGCCATCAGGCGCGTGCCCGACTCGCCGTAAATCACGGCCGGGATGACCCCGCCCTTGCGCAGGGCGCGGTTGGCCGACCGTCCGGTCGCATGCCGTGGCAAAATGGTGAGCGTGACTTGCTTCATAGCATCAAAATCGTGTGCGGATGCGCGTTTTTCAGTGTGGGAAAAGAGGCGACGGATAGGCATGCCCGGCCGGGACGCAAATCAAAAAAGCGGCTGAAACCCGGCTTTTTGGCCTCCGTCCACAAATCTGCTTGCCTCGGGAGGTCCGCCCCTTCCAATCTGCGCCCCTGTCATCCGGCCACCCTAGCTCAGCCGGTAGAGCAGCTCATTCGTAATGAGCAGGTCGTCGGTTCGAATCCGACGGGTGGCTCCAGGCTCCCATGAATGAACAGCACCCGTCGGCACAATCATCCCAGGAGCCTGCGGGTTCCAAAGGCCCCGCGCCCGCGCTGCTGGTATTGGCGGCCGGCATGGGCAGCCGCTACGGCGGGCTCAAGCAAATGGACCCGATGGGGCCGTCCGGGGAATGGCTGCTGGAGTATTCGGTGCATGACGCGTGGCGGGCGGGATTCGGGAACATTGTGTTCGTGATCCGGCGCGACTTTGCCGAGGCCTTTTGCGACGCGCTGCGGCAGCGGCTGCCGGGGGAAATCCGCTGGCGGGTGGTTTTCCAAGACTTGGCGCGCGTACCGGCAGGGGCGAGGGCTCCGGAATGCCGCGAGAAGCCGCTGGGCACCGGGCACGCGATCTGGTGCGCGGCGGAGGCGCTCGACCGCCCCTTCGCGGTGATCAATGCGGACGACTTTTACGGCGCGCCGGCGTTCCAGGTGCTGGCCGAATGGCTGCGGCGGCGGGCGCGGCCGGACCACCACGCGCTGGTCGCCTACCCCCTGCGCAACACGCTGTCGCCGCACGGCCATGTGTCCCGCGGCGTCTGCGAGGTGGCCGGCGGGCTGCTGCGCAAGGTCAGCGAGGTCGCCCGCATTGCGGGCGACGGCGAGGACGGCGTGGTCGCGGATGCCGCGGGCGGCGCGCGGAGGATCGCCGGCGATACCCCGGTCTCCATGAACCTGTGGGGCTTCCATCCGGCGATCTTTCCCCAACTGGAGGAGTTGCTGCGGCGCTTTCTGGAGGAGCTGCGCGATCCCCTCAAGGACGAGTTCTACATCCCCGCGGCGGTCGATGACCTGATCGCCGCCGGCAAGGCCCGCGTCGCGGTCCTGCGCACCGACGCGGAGTGGCTCGGGGTCACCTACCCCGCCGACCGTGAGCGCGTACAGGCCGGCATCGCGCGCCTGTGCGCCGCCGGCGCATATCCCGTCCCGCTGTGGCGCAGGGATTGAGGGCGCCGCCCCGCCCCGCGACCGCTGCACGGCCCGTGCTGAGACAATCGGATTGACATCACCGGCGCGGAGCCTATTACAAATCCTAATTCTGCACACGCGCTGAATCACGCTGTCTGATAGTCAACCTGTTCCAATCCGCCTCCCCCATGACAACCTGCATCCGTCCGTTTCGGTTCGCCGTATTGACCGCATGGATCGCCGCCGGCCTGCCGCCGGCGTTCGGCGCCGTGATCTTCAGCGACTCCTTCGAGTCGGGCCTCGCGGCCTGGACCGCCACCGGCACATGGGGCTTGACCCCGAGTACCATCGGCTCGCCGACGCACGCGGTGACCGATTCGCCCGGCGCCTATTACACGAGTGACTCGGACACGGCGCTGCGCCTTGCCAACCCGGTGAATCTGAGCGGTGTGGCCGCGCCGGTGCTGGCCTTTCGCCACGCTTACGCCCTTGAGGCCGGCTACGACTTTGCCCGGGTGGAGGCTTCGGTGAACGGAGGGGCGAGCTGGACACTGCTTGCCGAATACACGGGGACCCGCAAGGCCGGCCGCGAGCAACTGGACATGGCCGGGTTGGCCGGCCAAGCCAGCGTGCTGCTGCGCTTTCGTCTGGTCACGGACGCCTCGGTGGTGATGGACGGATGGACCATCGACGATGTTGCCATTGGCCCCGCTCCGGCCGCCGTGGCGCTGGCCGCCCCGACAGCGGTCGGCCGCAACCAACTCGACCTTGAATGGAGCCCTTACGCGGGCGCGGACTTTGACCGCTACCTGCTGCTGCGCGGCTCGCAGCCGGGATTCGACTGGCGCGACGCGCAGGTGGTGGCGGAAATAACGGATTCCGGCACGACCCGGCACACCGATTTCACGGTGGGACCGAAGACCACGTACGCCTACCGGGTTCTGGTGCTCACCACAGGAGGCCTGCATTCCCTCAGCAACGAGCGGGCCGTCACGACGCCCGCCGGGATGGATTATCCGTTTCTCGACAACGGCGAGGGCGGTGGCGGCATCTGGGTGGCCGATGCCCCATGGGCCCTCAGCGAGGAGCAGGCGCGCTCCGGAAGGCGGGCCTGGTCCGATTCGCCCGGTTCCAATTATGCCGACAACATCGACGGGCAGAGCCTGACGCTGTCCGCCCCGCTCAATCTCAGCGCCGCGCAACATCCGGTATGGATGTTTTGGTACCGGTCGGACCTGCTTCCCGGCGACTTCGCCTACGCGGAGGTGTCCACCAACAACGGGACTTCCTGGACGGTGCTTGCCACCCTTTCGGCGGCCCACAACACCGCCGAGTGGAAACCCGTGCGCCTGTCGCTGGAAAGCCAGCGCGCCCCGAGTGTCCTGCTGAGATTCCGCCTGACCACGAACGCGTCCGGCAACGCGGACGGCCTGCACCTTGACGACATCGCGGTGGCCGAGGCGCCGTCGGCCATCCCGGCTCCCGCGACCGGCGCGCTGGGCTCGCATTCCGTCACCCTGAGCTGGGCCGCCAGCGACCACCCGCAACTGGACCATTACGCGGTCCACCGCCGGGCCGGCGCCGACGCCGACTACCGCGACACGCGCGTCGCGGTGATCCCCGCCGGGGCCGCCCGCACCTTCACCGATACCGAGCTGTATGCAAATACCGAATACGCCTACCGGGTGTATGCGGTCACCCGCTACGGCATCTATTCCGCGGACAGCGAATTCCCCGCCCGCATCCGCACGCTCAGCCATCCGGCGCCGTTTTACGAGGACTTTGAGGGCAGCGCGATCGCCTGGACCTTCGGTTCGAACAACGCCGCACCGCCCACCTGGGGATTTTCCAGCGAGGGCGCGTATGCCGGCGGCGGCTGCCTTGCGGCGGTGCCGGTGGGGCAGTACGGGCCCAACACGGACAGCTACGCGGAGACGGCGGTGGACCTGCGCGAC
>FWPV01002960.1_pt1 | contig 35751 bp, 25 predicted proteins | sample 2228371 | NCBI WGS metagenome assembly FWPV01 (sample SAMEA103939776, study PRJEB20133) | metagenome | reverse complement strand
TCCTTGAGCTTCATTGCCTGCTTTATTACCAAGGTAATTCCGTTGGAATGGATTCCGGATGAGGTTGCTCCAACGATGTGGTCTCCGGGACGAAGCTTTTCTCCCGTGACCATCCTTTCCGCGGGAGCGATAATTCCAGTCACGCATCCGGATAGAGAAGGGGCGCTTCTGACTGGAGGCTCGGCTTTGATTAGATAACGCAAGGCCGGGGATTCCCCAGCCGGCAAGGCCATGCCGCACATCTTGCAGGCCGCAAAGAAGCTTTCGGCCAGGTCGTGGCTCCGCTTTTCATCGGCGAACCATTCGCTGTCGCCGGCCGCTACTTCGTCGGTGTATATAACGGGGAGAGCTCCCTGGCAGATGACATCATTAGCCGCCATCAAGGCCGTGTCAATGCCGATGCCCTCGTAGTAGGTCTTTCCGGTTCCCGCGTGCTGATACATCCATTCGGCAATCCAGTTCTTGTTGCCCAGGCCTTCCTGTGTCTTGCACCACAGGTGGGGCTCTCTTCCCCGGTATTGATAGACAACGCCATGGGCTCCCAGGCTTCCTTCTTCGATATAAACTCCACGCCGGTTTGGGAATTGGAGCGTCCTTTTGCCGGCTTGAACCATGGCCATCTTGAACGGTTCAATCTTGGAATAATCCACACCGGCCCGGGCATATTCAGACTTGGCCTTTTCTTTCGGCATCTCAAGACCTCTTCGTTTTGAGTTCACCTTTTCGAGATATAAGTCAGTGGCAAGGGTAAGATAGTCAAAATTAAAAAAAGAAGCAAATGGCCGTCGATATTAGTTCCTTATCGGCCAATCGAGGGGTGGACCGAGGGAACCTGGAAAGCGTCAAAAGGCGAATCGGCTGATTGAAAAAAGATGCATTTTCGCTTATATTGATGAAGCCGGGGCCGGAGTGGCGGAACTGGCAGACGCGCTGGACTCAAAATCCAGTCCCTGGCGACAGGGGTGTGGGTTCGACCCCCTCCTCCGGCACGATGAATTCCCCTCCGAATTGATGACTTTCCTGGTTTGCCTTTTCTCGGCTTGATAAAAAATCTTATTGCTTTTATTTCGCCCTTATGATAAGGCCTAAGAATTATAATTATTGGCCGGCCTTAAAATAAGGAGGACTAAATGAAAAAGACAATCGGGCTGGTTTTAGTTTTCGGCATTGGTTTTGTCTTTCTGGCCACTGGCCAAGCCCAGCAGAAAGTTGTCAGCTTCAAGAAATTGCAGGAGTTCTTGCCCAAGGTCGAGCTTGCCGGGTTCACCCGGTTAAAACCTGGCGGAGAGACATCATCGGCTATGGGCATGTCGACCTCTGAGGCCCGGGTTACCTACCAAAAGGGGAGTGGCGATAACCTGGTCACGGTTGAAGTCAAGATCAGCGATGTGGCCGGCGTACCGTTTGGGACAATGGGGGCAACCATGTTCGGGGCCATGGAGTTTGAGAACGAGACCGAGACTGGCTATGAGAAATCGATCAAAGTTCAGGGCTTTTCAGGAACAGAGAAGGTGGATAATTCTGAAGATAACAAGTCCGCCGAAATCATGCTTTTTGTCGGCAACAGGTTCATGGTCGAGCTCAGGGGCTCGGGCACGAGCGAACCGGCCCTTCTCCACAAGCTCCTCGATGACATGAAGCTCGGCGAGCTGGCCAAGCTGACTCAGTAGGATTGCCTGCCTTTAGCTTTTCTTGAACCAGCTTCTGACCTTCTTTTTCCAGGCGACCAGTTTTTCGTAGTGGTTGGGGTATTTTCTCTCAAGGTAATCGAGAAGTCGCCTTATTGTCTTGCTCCTGGAAGAGAGAATAGCCAGGCCAATCATGATGAAAAGGATTCCCTGAAGGATGGGCAGAAAAAGGCCAAGAATTCCAAGCCCGACAAATGTCCAGCCAAGGACGAGGAGCCCTATGTTTTTGAATCCGTCCATCGATGCTGCGGTGTTCTTACATTAATTAAAAGAGAAAATCAAGGGAATCCTCGAGTCGTCTGGACATACAGCCTCTTTGCTTGGGTGAGCACGCAATGATCTTGCTTGCATTGGCGTTGAAATTGTCATAAATATAAACCCAGAATGATAAAAAACATTCTAAGGAGGGAGGAAGGCCAATGAAAAGAATGACTGCTGTCGTGGCTATCATGGCCGTGTTCTCGCTGGCTATCTGCTTCATCATCCTCGGCGCCATCTCGGTGGAGCTGATGGCCAGTCTGAACATCAACGAGGGCCAGTTTGGCTCCCTGGTCATGGGGCTTTTCCTGACGAGCTGCATCGTCCAGGTCATCATCGGCCCGCTGGTCGACAAGCTTGGTTACAAGCCCATCGCCATTCTCGGTTTTGTGGTCACAAGCGGGAGCATGTTCCTGCTGGCCTTGGCGCCGACATTTTCAGTGGCATTGCTGGCCTGCATCCTGCTGGGCATCGGGGCAATGAGTTTGAACACTGTCGGCAATACCCTTATTCCTGTCGTCCTGTTTGGCGGCAAAGACCCGGCTCGGGCAAGCAATTTAGGTAATGCCTTTTTCGGACTCGGCTATGTCCTCACCCCGCTTCTTTTTGTCTTCTTTCTCAAAACGTTGAGCCTTAGCTACGCAACGTCCGTGTCGATTGTGGGTGCTCTCGTTCTTGTTTTTCTCCTCTTTGCTTTGGCGACGAGCTTCCCGCCGGCAGCAACTGGCTACAAGTTTTCGATGGCCATCAAGCTTCTGGGAAAGGCAGCCGTGCTGATTGCAGCCTTAGCTCTTTTCTGTTATATCTCGCTCGAGATCACGATGGCCACCTGGGTCAAGCCGCTCATGACCGAGCTTTTCGGCGGAAGCGAGAGTGCTGATGCTGTGGCCCGAGCAGGCCTCGTCCTGAGCTTTTTTGGCGTGGCCATGATGGTTGGCCGTTTTCTTGCCTCGACGATGAAGAACCTGACGGCCATGGGAGCGAGGGTAATCACCCTGATGTCCCTCATCTCCGTCATCGCCATCATTGTCATGATTATTACCAAGAGCCCGGCTGTGGCTGTTGTGGCGGTTCTCCTGACCGGGCTGGTTTTTGCGCCGATATTCCCGACCATTGTCGGCGTCACCTTTGCTAAGTTTGAGCCGAGCCTCTACGGAAGTATCTTCGGGATTATCTTTGCCGTCGGCCTGCTGGGAGGGACTTTTGTCCCCAAGATTATCGGAAACTTGAGTGTCGGGCGTTCAGTCCAGGGCAGTTTGCCCATCGCGGCAGTCATGGCTGGAATTCTCTTCATTATTTCGCTGTTTATAGGCCGCGTCGGAAAGCCGGCAAAAACTGGCTGAGGAGATACAAGAGCGGTTCTTTAGGAGAAAAGGCAACAGGTTCATATCCAAGGAAGGGAAAAGAAGTCAGGCTGGGCTAAATGACGATGAGGGGCACGACAAGCGGAAGCCGACGTAGTTTTCTGGCGGCCCTGGGCAAGGCTTTCGGTGCTTTCCTTGTCGGTCAGTCCTGTTCCAAAAAGTGTCCCGGAGAAAGCCTCGGCACGGATTATCTTTGCTCTTCCTGCCAGAATCTTGGTTTCCCCTTGGCGGTAGGAGCGTGCACGGCATGCGGTCGAATAACAAGCAGCATCGCCTTTAAATTGTGCAACAGCTGTGGCTGCAAACTCGAAAAATGCCAGAATTGCCTGAAGCCCATATAAGGGTCGACATTCAGGTGGCCTGGGAGAAAGACGATGACCGAAGAAAGAGTCCTTGATATTCTCCATGTGGGGGAATATCCCGTTTATGAAATTGTCGAGGTCAGTCGGGGAGGGGATATCAAAATCCGATGCCTCCACAACCCCTACACTCTTATCCTCCTCATCCGAAGCTCCATCCCCAAGCTCATCGCTATCCTCGACCGGATCAAGATTTGAGGCGGGTGACCCTTCTTCACTTATGGCTTTTCTCTGGTCAGGCTTTTTGCTAATATTGATGTGGCCTTCGATTCCAAGGTGGAAGGCGGAAGTGCATTGAAGACATTGACCGTCCGGAGCGAGCTCGCGGAGCTCGATAAGATTCGAAAGTTCTTGCGCGATTATCTCCAGGGGTGGGACATTTCCGAAGAGGATTTCTTCAAGATCGAGCTCGCCCTGGTCGAGATGTGCACGAATGTCATCCGTTATGGCTACCCCGGGGGGAGTGGCGACATCGAGGTCAAAGCCTGGCACGAGGACGAAAAATTTTATTTAGAAATCCGGGACAGCGGCGTGCCCTTTGACCCCAGCCGCATCAAGAAGCCGAGGCTCAAAGAATTGCTGACCACGGAGCGGCTGGGCGGACTGGGAATCTTCCTTGCCCGCAAACTCATGGACGGCTTTTCCTACCGGCGCCAGGATGGCCAGAACATCCTGACGATGTTCAAGAAAGCCAGGCCACCGGCCAGTTAAGGTTGGCCCCTTTTCAGTAAAGAACCTTGTCTTCGCCGTTCTGTTGGATGAGCTTGTTGATTTCCTGGATGATCAGCTCCTTGCGAGCAAGGACAGCATTGATTTCTTCATCGGTAAGATATTCGCCGACAAAACCTTTGATTGTGTCATAATCAAGGGACTTGATTTTCTCGAAAAGCGATCGGGGCAGCTCTCGCATGACCATCGGGCCCTCCGGGTGTTTCTCCGTGTAGAGGAGCTGGGTTGTCCATTTCTTGCCCGTCCGGAAAGAGCGGGAGTGGTCGATGAGGATCATCCTCCAGTCTTCAGTTAAGAGGTAATTGTTCTGGTGGCGGTCCTCATTGCCGATGAGGTTATCGAAAGCTCGCTGGAGATAGAGGTTGCGGTTATAGGAGAAAACTTTGATCGGTGGAACCTTGATCTTCTTCTCTTTGATTCTCTTCAGGCTCATCCAGTGGTCAACCCAGAGCTGGCAAGAACCGCGGTTGCCCTGGAATCTCTTTTCGACCGTCGGCGGGACCATGTTGAGGCCGAGGTACTTATCAAAGAGATAAGCGGCGATCTCGTAGCGCCACCCCTCGATGTAGCCTTTCATCCGGCCTTCCGGGTTTTTCCAGAGGGCGTTCTTGACGACGCCGTCCAGTTCTAAGGTCAGCTTCCACGGGTTAGTGACTGCCTCTGCGCCGCCCAGCTGCTCCTGGCCGATGACTTTCGCATTCTGGAGGAACTCTTCCCATTTTGGCCGCTCGGCCAGCTCTTCGGGAGTGAACTGGGCAAAAGAGATGAGCCAAAGAACTAGTAAAACGATAGAAAAAATAGGAATACTAAAGTATTTTTTCACTTTGCCCTCCTTTCCTCCTTCTTAATTCTTCAGGCATATTCGGGAGAAAAAAAGAAGCGACTGAGTTTTGTCCCCTAATAGAGGACATTCGCCTCGCCGCTTTCCTTGACCATTTCCTCGATTTCGGCCAGAAGAAGCGCCTTGCGCTTGAGGATAGCCTCTATCTCCTTGTCCGTCAGATAGGGACCAACCGCTCCTTTGATGCTTTGAAAAGTGAGTTTTTTTACTGCCTCGACGAAGGCCCGGGGAAGGCGACGGAAGAGGATTGGCCGGCCATCAGCAAATTTTTTTAACCCCCTTCTTCCGAACATCAATCTTTCGTTGTAATCGCCGCCGGAACGAAAGGCTCTCGAATGGTCAATGAGGATTGTCCGCCAGTCTTTGGTGTAGAGAATGTTTTGCTGGGTTCTGTCATCGTTGGCGATTAGGGAATCCCAGGCCCGGGTCAAATACTTCATGTCGTCGACCTGCTTCAAGACTTCCTTGGGAAATTCTATTTTTTCCTCCATGATTTTGAGGAGGCTATACTGGCTGGTTACCCAGAGCGAAATCGCTCCGGGCTTCCCCTCGTATTCCCTTTCGACAGCGGGTGGAATCATGTTCAGACCGACGAGTTTGTCGAGCTCATAGGCGGCGATTTCGTACTGCCAACCTTCAAGGAAACCGTGCTGGATACCCCGCGGGTTCTTCCAGGCGCCGCTGGCTTCTATCCCATCCTTCTGCAGATAAATTCGAAGCGGCTTTGTTACCCCCTCACCGATTTCAACCACCCGGACGATTGATGCCGTCTTGAGGAATTCCTCCCAGAACGGCCTCTGGGCGAGCTCCTCGGGAGTAAACTGAGCCAAAAGCGGCCATGTCGTGCAAAAGGTCGCTAGAAAAAGCACCCCGCCCTTCCATTTTCTGGTCATAAAAGTCAATCCTCCGCCAAGATTTCCCTTCTTCTGTTTAAATCATACTGGGGGACCAACCAAAAATCAACAACAATTTTAGGGACTCGAATTGACAGCCTTTTCTGTCTGCGTTAAATTGCCATTTCCTTTCTGTTTTTGCTCGGGCAAGGAAAAATCAACAGGACAAAAATTCGATGAGCAAGGGGAAAGAAATGAACAAGACCCTGGGGCTCTTGGGGGTGGCTTTGTTTCTAATCGCCTGTGGGCAACCGAAATATGCGCCGACTATCCGGTTTCCATACCAATGGCTCGATGTTCAGGGCTTTGGCGGTGATATCGACAAGCAGCAGATTCCTGAGCCTTCTGGCATCTGCTTCCATCCTCAGCGGAAAACCCTCTTTGTCGTTAGCGATGAGGGTTTTGTTTTCGAGACCACAAGAGACGGAGAGCCAGTAAAAAACTGGACGGTCAAGGGTGACCTTGAAGGAATAACCGTAAACCCCGAGACCGGGCTTCTCTATATTGCCGTCGAAGGAAATGATTGGATTCTTGAGTTCGACCCTGATCAAGGCGAAGTAAAGAGGCGGTTTGTCATCAACCGAGAATTCAAGGGCAATCCCAATTTCCTCCAGAAGCAAACTAATAGCTATGATAACGGGGTCGAATCCATCGCCTTTGTCCCTGATGAAAATCATCCCGAAGGCGGGACGTTTTATGTTGGCAACCAGTGGGACCCACCCTGCATTATGGAGGTTCTTGTTCCCTTGAGGTCAAGCCAGTCGAAGCAAGCGGAGGCGAAAATCCTCCGTGTTTTGCCTTTCCGGATGGATGACCCAGCCGGGATGTATTACGATTTTAAGACGAGGCGTCTGAATGTGGTCAGCGATGCCGACAATATTTTTGCCGAGCTCTCGCTCGACGGCCAAATGCGCAAGGAGTATGCCTTCCTCGGGGATAACCAGGAGGGAATCTGTGTCGATGATGAAGGCTACCTCTATATCGCCCAGGATTCGGGAGGTATAATCAAGGTCAAAGACCTGCGCCAATAATAGGGTTTTTCTGCCGCCTTCACTGTGGGGAGGCTTCGGCTTGGGGGAGAAGGCTCTTTCTTTTCTTGTACTCACGGATGATGAGGACGGTGAGAAGAATCCAGATAAGGATGCAGACCACGTTGACCATGGCAAATCCTTCAATAGAAAGAGCCAGGAAGGTCGTCCCCACCCAGACGGCGACAGCCTGGACGGAGTCGCCGGCGCGCACAAAAAAAGTCTCGGTCGCCATCTGAGCTTTGTATTTTTCTTCCCTTTTGGTGATCAGGAAAAGAGCCGCTCGAGTGGTTCTCATCAACGAATAGTCAGTGGCGTTTTCCAGGGCTTTAATCCACTTCAGAAAAAGGAGCGAAGCGCCAAAGGTTACATACCCATACCCTCCCAGGGCGATTGTCGGCAAAAAGAGGAGCGCGCCCGCGATACCGACGTAGCGGAAAATTCGGGAGACCAGGAAGAGCTGGATGAGCATCGTCAGAAGGTTTGTCAGTCCTTGATACCCCGCAAAAGCGGAGGAGATATAGTTTTGCAGGTCAATGCTTCCTGCAGCCGTGGTGCCTAAAGCTCTCAAGGCAGCGCGCTGCTGCAGGTCACTAAACATATATTCGCCAAGAGAATTGATGAAATTGTAAAGCCCGATCACACCAGCGATGAGAAGAAGATAACGGCTCCGAAAAATGAGCCGGAAGCCACCACTTTTGTCCAGGGGTTGCTCTTTAACCTTTAATTCCGGCGTTTTCCCGGTAGAAAGGAGGAGCTCGCTCGCCTCGGCCAGGTCTCTCTTATGGATAATCCAGGTCAGGATGATGCAGACAACGAGGATGGCCGACGTGATAAGCATCATCCCGTAGGAGCCAAAGTTCGGGACCAGTTTTCGGGCAATAACGGGACCGACCACACCCCCGAGTGTCGCCCCGAAGGCAATCATCGGGAAAAGGCGCCTGCCTGCTTCCTCGGTATAGATATCGTTAGCAAAACCCCAGAATTGAGCCGGGATGAACCAGTTGTACATCCCAATCCAGATGAAGAAAACAATGCCCATGACCGCCACACTCACACCGCCGAGGTTCATCATATAAAAGAGAACTAGGTTTGAAATGCAGAACAGGGTGGCATAGGTGATGAGGAGATGGCGGGGATAGCGGGAGGCGATTCTGGCGAAAGCCTTGACCACAAAGATCAGGATAATCGCCTGGGGGATGGCCAGATAGCTTTTGATCGTTGCCGGATGAGCTGCCAGGAGGAGGCCTTCCCGAATGGGCTTGATTTGATAATAGCCAAACATGATAAGGAAGCTGTTGAAAAAAAGAAGAGAAGCTTTGACTGCCTCTCCTGGTCGGATGTCTGTGAAAAGCCGGAGAAAATGGTAGACCAGGCTCGAGCGCTGGGTCATGATCTCCTCCTTTTTATCGGTCCTCAGAAAAAAGGACAGCGTCCTTCCCCTTTTCTTCGATCAGCTTCTGAATTTTTTGGAGAATGAGATTTTTTCTCTCAAGGAGAGCTTCAATTTCTGCCTTGTTCAAGTAGGGCTTCATGGCTGAAATAAGGACTTCGTCCTTCGTTTCGAGAAGCCGGCTAAAGAGTTTTTCCGAGCAGCGAGAAATCTCACAACCCGGAAGAAGCTCAGCCGAAGGGGTGAAGGCCTCAGAAAAATCCACCCGCCAGACCATCCAGGTTTCCTTGTGAATCCAGATGTCATCGGCATCCTGGCAAAGATCCGAGACAAGGTTTTCGAAAACACGGATTTCTTCAAGAGAATCGGTGAACCTCCTGGCATCGGGCGGGCTGACCTTTTTTCTTCGTCGGTCCTTTTCTTTCAGGCAGTTTTCAAGAAAAAGCTGAAGCGAACCTTTCCGACCGCTGACCTCCCTCTCGACTACAGGCGGGACGAAGTCAACTCCCAAGATTTGGGCAAGTTCATAAGCGGCCAGCTCATATTTGTAGCTGTCGGGGGGAATTTGAGGCCGGCGGCTATCGATGTGTTTAAAAATCGCCCTTTGTCTTGTCTTCCCATCGTCCAGGGTAACAATCCAGGGCGCTGTTCTACCCCCCACCAGGTTCTTATCCACTTCGACGATTTGAGCTTGACGCAAAAAAAGCTCGAGCTTTTTTTTCTCCCCGGGTTCGTCAGTGGCCAGCTGGGCCTGGAGCAAGAACCCAGCCCAGGAAACAAGACTGGCCAGAAGCAAAAATTTTTGCATTTTCCCTCGTTTCATGATTTTCCCCCCAGACAATAAACTCGCCATTTTCGATGATCAGGGCGCTCAAACGGCCGCCATAAACTCTGGAAATGCCCGTATCAATGACCCAGACCTTGCCGTCGAACCGTCTCATTTGTTCCCGGGTGGCAGCGACCCGGGGTGTGTGGGCGATGACCATGTGCTCTGCTTTCAGGTTCTCGAGAATCCGTTCCACTTCCTCCTGGATATCTTCCTCGGGTACGAAAGCAAGCTCTCGGTACCAGAGAGGCCCGTCTTCCCGATAAACCAGCTGCGGCCGGGAAATGGTGGGCAGCTGGTGGGTTTCGTCCGACCGGCTGAGGTCGCTCAGCTCGCGGCGGAGTTTATCGTTGATGTCCTCGATTTTCCATTTGGAGAATTCCTCGCTGATCCCGCCATGGACGAAGATGATGTTGTTGATTTTGATGACGGCGTTCTTCTGGAGAAGCCAGGTGCCATAGGTCCGACGGAAGTTCGAGAGGTACTGACGCTGGCCTCTCGGGTCTTTTCTTAGGTTATCCCAGAACTCAATGACCATTCTGCTCGGGGGAGGGCTATTTCCCCTGGATTGAGCATCGAGGATTCTTTTTTCGAGTTCTTTTTCTTTCCGCCGCCGGTAGCCCTCGGGCAGAAAAGAAATGAATTGGTCTATGGTCACATAATCAGGGTAGCGAAAGGAGATTCCTGTAATATTCATCTCCTCATGGTTGCCGAGGAGAACATGGACTTTTCCGCCTGCTAGCTCGGCTTCTTTTTCCAGGTCCATCAGCAAGTCAAAGATTTTTCGAGCATCTGGACCCCGGTCCAGGATATCGCCAATCTGGACCAAGTGCGTCCTCCCTGCCTGCCAGTGGAGTTTTTCATCCACGATGGCCGTGCCTTTGAGGATTTTTATAAAGTTCTCATAATCCCCGTGGAGGTCGCCGACGGCGACTATCCTTTCGACGCCAGTCCATTGACAGGGGATGGAAGCTCCGGGAGCGGAGCTCAGGAAAGTGGAAAAAAGAAAAGCAAAGACGAGAATATTCCTTAGCTTTTTCATCCGCGGCGTCTATTGGCCCATCGCCAGCGACACTCTCTTGCCAGTGTTGACACTGCCGTTTTTCCCTTGACCGATGAAGGACCTCTCACTCCATAGTAAGCAAAAAGAAGATAAAGTCAACCACGGTGGCCAAGACAAAGAATTGAAATCTGTCCTCCCATCCTGTATAAATGGGTGCGAGGAAATTTTGCGGAGGAGTAAAAACCATGCGTCAAAGATTATTTTTCTTCATTTTGCTAGCGATGGTGACAATTGGCACTCAGGCTCTTGGTCAGGAGCCGTATAAAAAACCTCCCCAGGAGGTCATCGCCATCCTCGATTCTCCCCCTTTCCCGAGGTCCATCACCAGCCCCAGTGGAGACTTTCTCCTGCTGGTGGATTATGAAACGATGCCGCCTATTTCTTACCTGGCTCAGCCGCTGCTCCGCCTGGCGGGAATGAGAATAACGCCAAAAAGCAACAGTCGACAACAGATGATTTTTAACACCGGGCTCAAACTGATTTCTTTGAAGGAAGGGTCGTCCCGTGAGGTGGCGCTTCCCGAAGGCACAAAATTGGGATTTCCAAGGTGGTCCTCTGATGGCCAATGGATTGCCTTCCCTCGCCATCTGGAAGATGGAGTGGAACTCTGGGTCGTCGAGGTCAAGACCGGCTTGGCAAGAAAACTTACCCCGGCCAGGATCAACGCAGTTTTGAGCGATGGATTTGCCTGGTTACCTGATAACAAGCGCTTGGTGGTCAACCTCGTCCTCGAGGACCGCGGTAACCCCCCTCAAGCTTCACCAGTGCCAGTTGGCCCAAACATCCAGGAGACTTCGGGCAAGTTTTCCAAGGTGTGGACTTACCAGGATTTGTTGAAAACCCCTTATGATGAGGCGCTGTTTGAGTACTACGCCACCTCCCAGCTGGCCGAAGTTGATATCCTGAGCGGCCAGATAAAAAAGATAGGAAAGCCAGGCCTCTACCTGGAGAATTTGCCTTCGCCCGATGGGAACTATTTCCTGGTCCTCCGGATCAAGAAGCCTTTTTCTTACAGCGTGCCCTGTGAGAGCTTTTCACGGTCGCTCGAAGTTTGGGATAAGGAGGGAAACCTGGTTCGAGTCATAGCTGACTTGCCGGTCGCTGACGAGGTGCCGATTAATGGAGTAGAAAAGGGACCCCGCTCCGCTCACTGGCAGCCCTTGCGGCCCGCGACCCTGGTTTGGGTAGAGGCTCTCGACGAAGGAAACCCTGAGGTCAACGTCCCGTTTAGAGATAGCTTGAAGTCTCTTGCCGCGCCCTTCGAGGAGGCCCCTCGAGAGGTGGGAAGAACTCCGGAGCGTTTTTTCAATTTGACCTGGCTTGGCCAGCCGGGTCTAGCTCTGGTCACTGATTTCAGCTGGAAAAAGCAGTGGCGGACCACTTTTCTCATCGATTTGGGTCGCCCGGAAGTCCCGCCTCGCAAGATTTTCGACCTGAGTATCCGCGACCAGTATAATGACCCTGGTCGGCCGGTGACCATCCTCACGCCTTTGGGCGAGCGAATTGCCCTGCAAGACAAAGATTGGATTTACCTTGCTGGAAGCGGAGCGAGCCCGGAAGGAGACCGTCCCTTTCTCGATAAAATGAACATTAAAACGCTGGTCAAAACCCGGCTCTTCCATTGCCCGGCCGGCCGATACGAAGAATTTGTTGGCTTCGGGCTCAACTCTCGAGAAAAAATCCTCATCAGCTCTGAATCGAAGACAGAACCACCCAATTATTATCTTCTTGACCTCAAATCAGGGAAACGCTTCGCTCTCACCAATTTCAAAGATCCAGCTCCTCAGTTGACAGGAATGAAGAAGGAGCTCATCAAGTACAAGAGGGCAGACGGAGTGGACCTCTCGGGCACACTCTATCTTCCGCCTCAGCATAAGCCTGGCGAAAAGTTGCCGGCCGTCGTCTGGGCTTATCCTCTCGAATACACAGACCCCCGAGTGGCTGGCCAAGTCCGAGGCTCCCCCTACCGGTTCACGTTCTTTCGCGGTACGTCTCAACTTTTCTTTGTCACTCAGGGCTATGCGGTCTTGGATAACGCCCAGATGCCGGTCGTCGGCGACCCTAAGACAGTCAACGACACTTTCGTCGACCAGATTGTCGCTAACGCCAAGGCGGCCATTGATACCCTGGCGGCGCTCGGAGTTGCCGACCCACAGCGGGTTGGAGTGGGCGGCCACAGCTACGGTGCTTTTATGACCGCCAATCTGCTGGCTCATTGCGACCTCTTTGCCGCCGGCATTGCCCGAAGCGGCGCTTACAACCGAACCCTGACACCCTTTGGCTTCCAGAGCGAACGCCGCACTCTCTGGGAAGCGCCCGAGGTTTATTTCAAGGTTTCTCCCTTCATGTTCGCCCATAAGATCAACGAGCCAATCCTGCTGGTCCACGGGGAAGCTGATAACAATTCTGGCACGTTTCCCATCCAGTCCGAGCGCCTTTTCCAGGCTCTCAGGGGGCACGGAGCAACGGCTCGGCTGGTCATGCTTCCCTACGAGAGCCATGGCTATGCAGCCAGGGAATCTGTGCTCCATGTGCTGGCGGAGATGTTCGAGTGGTTCGATAAATACGTGAAAGCAAGAAAGTAAAGAAAGGTTGACTATTCCCTGGTTGGGTGATATGCTTCGTTCCGCATTAAGAAAAATGGCAAGAAGGAGGGAGAGGCGATGTTTGCCAGATTGACGACGTTAAATGTCAAGCTAGATAAGGTGGATGAGGCAATTGGGATTTACAAGAAGAGCGTTCTCCCAGCGGCGCGGAAGCAAAAAGGATTTGTTGGCGCTTGCCTGCTTTCCGATCGGCGAACGGGCAAAGGTCTTTCTCTGACTTTTTGGAAATCAGAAGAAGATGCCCTGGCCAACGAGCGGAACCTCTATTACCAGGAGCAATTGGTTAAATTTGTCTCCGTCCTGCAGACGCCACCCATCCGCGAAGGTTATGAAGTTGCCCTTATGACAAAAAAGGAATTTTCCAGCCGCTGAGGGAAAATTATCAAGATTCAGAGAGGAACGAACGAAGCTTACCGCTCTTGCCCAAGCTTTCCAGCTTTCTTAGGGCTTTAGCTTCAATCTGGCGGATTCTTTCTCGGGTCACTTTGAAGATATCGCCGACTTCTTCCAGGGTGTGCTCCTTTCCGTCCATCAACCCGAACCGCAACTTCAAGACTTCAGCCTCTCTTTCAGTCAGGCTGTCCAGGGCGAGCTCGATCTGCTCCCGCAGGTTGCGCTGGATCACGGTTTCTTCGGGAGAAGGGCTCGTTTTATCCTCAATAAATTCGCCCAGCCGGCTCTCTTCCTCATCCCCGACCGGTGTATCCAGGGAAACCGATTCCTGGGCGACTTTAATGATTTCCCGGATCTTGGCGACGGATAGCCCCATTTTCTTGGCCAGCTCTTCGTGGGTCGGTTCTCGGCCTTTCTCCTGGACAAAGGTCTGGGTTATCTTCTTGATTCGGTTAATGGTTTCGACCATGTGGACGGGGATTCGGATGGTTCTGGCCTGGTCAGCGATCGACCGGGTGATGGCTTGTTTTATCCACCACGTGGCATAAGTCGAGAACTTGTAGCCTCGCCGGAAATCGAACTTTTCTACCGCCCGCATCAACCCGATATTCCCTTCCTGGATCAAATCCAGGAAGCCCAGACCACGGTGGGTATACTTCTTGGCGATGGAAACAACCAGTCTCAAATTAGCTTCAACCAGGTCCTTTTTGGCTCGGTCAGAAGTCTGTTTGCCCAGGCTAACCTGGCGGAGAATTTTTCTCGCCTGCTTGCAATCCAGCCCCGACTCTTCGCGGTTCTTGCGAAGCTGGAGGTTGATGGCCGCGATTTTTTTCCGGATTTCGCTCTTTTTCTCCTGGTCCTTGAACCTTTTAAGCGAGTGGAGAAGCTCCTCTTTTGCTTCGGCGAGCTCACAAGTGACCTGAAGCTTGAGGTAAAGATTGTTGATGGTTCTTTCCCACATGGCCGGGCTGATGTTGAGACTTTTGATCAGATGGATCATGCGGATGATGAGGCGTCCGCGAGCGAAAGCCGATTTCTTGCGGATGGGCATTTTTTCCAAGCGGGAATAGAGGCATCGAATTTGCTGGAATGTCTCGAGGAGTGTCTTCCTCTTTCTTTCCAGCTTCTCTTCGTCCACTTCCTCCCCGCAGTCGAAGATCTCTGGAATCGAGGCTGGATCTTGCTGGATTCTTTCCTCGAAAGAAAAAATTTCTTTCACCAGGAGCTTCGTTCTGGCTAATGCCTTGAAGATGGTCTTTTGGCCTTTCTCAATTTCTTTGGCCAGCGCGATTTCTCCTTCTCTTGTCAGGAGAGAGATGCTTCCCATGTCCCTCAGGTAGAGTTTGACGGGGTCGGCCGTTGTCCCCGCTTCTTCGAGAGACGGGAGTTCACTCCGGAGGGAGTGAGGCCGGAGAATGAACTTGGCTCGGCGACCAAGGAGCTTGGAAAGCTTTTCCAGGTCTTCCTCAAGCTCCAGGCTATCTTCCAGAATCTCGTCCTTGAAATCCAAAGAAAGGTGACTGCGCTTCATAGGCCTGATGAAAGTAATTTAACCTCATTCTGCCAAATCCGCTCCAAAAAATCAACCGAAAAATCGGCCATCCAGGATAGTGTTGACATTTCTTTACCCGCCATATATTTTAGGCATCTCGTTATTTAAAGAACGAAATTTTGCCCCCGGACAGGGTCGCCTGCTGAGCTCACTAAAAGGCAGAATAATGGCCGAAAAATGAAAACGAGCCAAGGAAGGAGTTCACTCATGATAAGAAAAAAGACTTTAGAGCATTGTCTGGTCCTGATTGTTTCTGTCTGGAGCCTTTTGGCCTGCCGAACGGAACAGAAACTTTCGGGAGAAAGAGTCGGCCCGAAGGGGATTCTCTATCGTGGAATCACTATGCCGGTTCTTGAGCCCGAGCAGTTGAGTCCCTCTGAAATGGCGCGAAAAGAAGTGGCCATGAGGATGGACAAAAAAAAGCTCCTTTCTGATTTTCGGGTTGTTTCGGACAGGAGCGACCAATTCCTCGAACCACCTGACTCCGTCAAGCATTTTGTCGGAAAAGAAATTGTCATGGCAAAGCAACCCCCGGTTGTCGATTTTGGAATTGTCCCTGCCCGGCCCCTCTTTTTTGGCGTACCCCCCGAAGGCAACCAGGTCGGGCCATGGTCGAACTGGTCGCAAGGCATATTTTCGTCAAGGAGTGGCAAGTTCTATTCTTCAGTGGGAGACCATGGTTCGTACGATGCCCACCTGTATATTGTCGAATATGACCCTGACCGTAAGTTGATCAAAGTCTTTCCTGAGATCAACGCCATTTTGGGAAGGACAAAGGACAAATTCGCTGAGGGGAAGATTCATGGCTGGCTGGATTTCTATCCCCCCGGTTCCTCCAACCTCTGGTTCTGTACTTACTGGGCAAAATATCCCGAACCTGAGGAGAAGGACTACGCCACTGGATATGATGGTGGTCACATTATGAGCATCGACGTGGAATCGGGTGATATTGTTGACTACGGAGTCCCTTTCAAGAGAGTCTCCTACCCTTATCACCGCGTGGATACGCAGCGCGGTATTCTCTACGGGGTGGGTATGTTCAGAGAATTCTTGGCCTGGGACATTAAAGAGCAGTGCCCACTCTGGGCGGGTTACCTTCCCGATGGCATGGTCTGGTGGAACCGGGCTCTTCTCATCGATGAAAAAACGGGCTTTGTCTATACGACCAACGCCCACCCCTCCGATCGCGAAGTCCATTTCATTAAGTACGACCCCTTCAAAAACCGGTTTTTCAAGCTGAATTGCCACATGCCGGCTGACCCCGTGCTTAAACCCGAATCGCCTCCGAGCTTCAGTCAAATGAGGGCCCACACCCGGCACCGCGGTCCGGATGGCCTTTTCTGGGGAGTAAGCCGGTATGGCGAGCTCTTCGCGTTTGACCCGGAAAAAGAAACAATTGATGACAAGGGAGTGAATTGGCCCGGACCCGAACGATATACTCCCTCATTGGACCGAAGCCCCAAAGGACGATACCTGTACTATCTTCCCGGAGCCCATGGTGTTTCCTATCGCGACGGAGCACCCGTCGTTCAGTATGATACGATTACCGGTACCAAAAAAGTGATTGCCTTCCTTCAGCCTTTTTATCATGACGTCTACGGATACACCATGGGAGGGACTTTCTCCATCGCTCTGGATGATAAGGGAGAACGACTCTTTGTGTTGATGAACGGAGGTTTCGTTGACCTCAAAGAACAATTGAAAAAAGAAAGTCCCGATGTCTTTGGCCATTGCTCTGTCCTTCTCATTCACATCCCAGAGAGTGAACGCATCGAATAGTTTTGCTGTCTATCTCGGGAAGCATCATGTTTATTCCTTGAGGATTTCGTTGTTGCCTTTGTAAAGTTCTTCGATAGCTCCCTCGGGGTCAATGACAACTCTTTTCCAAATACGGCCGCGGCAGTTGAACCGAAGGTCCACCTTTTTCGGGTTCAAATCTAAGGGAGCGGCTATTTCAGCAATCAGCTTGCGCTCGATAATCTGGCCTTCTTGGTCCAGGACCTCAACAATGACATTCCTGGCGTCGGCGTTTCCAATGTTGTGAACGGTGACGAGAAGGTCGTCACCCTTTTCCTGGATGTCCCTATTTAAAGCTATGGCCAAATCAGGGAGGCCAACGGGGCGCTTGGTGGCCTTGAGAAGCTCAATCTCAACCGCGATGTTAGTGAGAGAGGGAACCCTAAGAGGAATTTCCGAAAACCGCCGCAGAAGGACACGTTTGTCCTCCAAGAGGGAGGCATCCCGGTCGATGAAGCCGTCGTCGTCATTGTCGGCGCCGACTCTCAGGCGGTAGTGGCCATCCCGAATTCTCCAGAGGCGGAGAGAGATTTTCTGAGGAGTGGTCTTGAAGTTAAAAAGATTAATTCGGGCAGACTTGCTATCCCCGTAGGAAACGAGCCGTGAGATATCAGGATCCGGGTTGTCCCAGCTGACAACAATAGAATGAGGATGAGGCTCGATCCGTCCTTGGAGGCGACCGCCCAGAGCAGTGGTGATGAGTTCATTCCGGCCCGGCGCACCTCCCTGGCGGTCAGTGTGTCTCAAAGCGGCGGTCCATTCGTATTCCTCAATCTTGTCGTACCGGGTAGCAATAGTCATCATTCGCCGTGCGATTTCATTCCGGTCAGCGAGAATGTGGGGTTCGGGTTCAGGGGTTTCGCCCCAGTACCATTTGACCTGAGTTGTTTCATAGTCCCGGACCAAGCTTTCTGCCCATAACTTCGGCTCTTTCTGGATGGAATCGGAGGCTCGTTGGTAGGGCGGGAGGCCTGCCTCAGCGCGTTCTTTATCGTTTTTCTTCATCACTTCTGTATAGACCCTGGCGGTGACCATCTCCCTCTCGAAGACATGAGGATTTCCCAGTGCGTAAGGGACCATCAAACCCCGGCTCACGAGGAAGTCGGTAATGTGGAGGTAATCGATTGGCCAGATGTCACAGTATCCATCTTTGAAGATGCCCAATTCTTCAATTCCGTCGTAAAGCCGAAGGAAAGCTTGTTTCGAAATTTCGTCTCCCATAAAAGGAATGCCTGAATATCCAAGAGGGATGAAAACATCGTCATTCGACCCACCCCAGAACATGCCATCCTGGCGCTGCATTCCGCAGATCCAATGGACCGTGCGCAGCTGCCGATTGTACATTTCCCTCTGCCAGACAGCCCAAGAGGGTGCGTGGGCAGGCACGTCAGGAGCAAGGAGGACTTTTTCAACGGGTGTAAACCCGCGGACGTTGTACCCCCCATAGGTTTGGGCCCTCTCGCCAGTGATGGCCTTGTAGATTCGGGCTATTTCATCCTCGGGATTGTGGCGCAAGACGGCATCAGGGGGATACCACATGTCGTAGGGTCCGCCGAAATTTGACCAATAATGAAGCCCGCTGACCTGGCCAGAAATGTAGCTGAAGGTGGAAGGGATGGAGCTTCCCATGAAGATGACGTCTGGCCTGTTTCTCTGTTCGCCCGTAAAATGCCAGGGCTGGTAGTTGTATTCTTTAATGTACTGCATCCGGGCAGGAATCATCTCATGATGGGAATACTCCGCCAGTGAGCGATTCCTGTCGCGGCTGAGGACAACGCCCAGCCGGGGCGCATGGTCGGAATCAAAAACAATCTTTTGCCGATGGCCGAATTTAAGCTCGACCCAAAGCCTATCCTCACTGGCCAACATTAGGTCAATGGGGTCAATTTCCAGGTCAACCCGCTGGGGTTTGCCTTTTTCGGGGAAAAGAACACGAATCACCGCATGGCTCCAGAGACGATGAGGGTTGGCGGGGTCTCTGAGGCTGACCCAGACTTCTTCTGAAGAAGTTTCGGGAATGGTATACATAGTCAAGCGGATACGGTCAATGGCCAAGTCGGGGTTAAGGTCAGGACTGAAAAAGTGGAGGGAGCTCAGCGGTTCCAGATGCAAAGAAGTCCTTTCTGAGGCCGCGGGAAATTTCCTTCCGACAAGGATTGTCCGGTCCTGAGAGCCCATTAGCTTATAAAGGGCGTCTAAATACCTGATGTCAAATCCTTGGGGCCGAGTTTCAAAGGGGCAGAACCAGGAGATATCTGGAGGCGCCGGCGATTCTTTAACCGTCGTCTCCCAGAGCTGGACCTCGTGAATTCTGATGTTGCCGGTCAGAGGAAACCGGAGAGTGCCGCGGTCGATGAGTCCAGGAGGTGTGCCGAACCCCTTCAGCATCGGGAAATGAAGGTGTCGTGTTCCTTTTAGGTTTATCTTCTGAGAATAAAAATGATATGGATAATCCTTAAGGTCAACGATTTTGTTGCCAGCAGTTAGAGCTTTTTCTTTACCCAGGTCCACCTCCACTTCCTCGAGAATCCCTTCCATAGAAATGAAATTGGCGGTCTCATTTTCAGCAACGGCGATGTCGATTTTGGTGCCATGGAAATCGACGTCGCCAAGGATGAAGGTAAAGAGAAGATAGGGATGGGGCCAGGCCAGTTCATAACGACCGTCCATGACCCACCAAGCGGGTATTTTTTCGTCGGAGCACTCAGCGACCTTTGTTTGTCGTAGAATGAGCGTTTGGTTCCCGGCTTCGATGGTTGGAAGTTCAAGCTTGTCGACTGGCCCATAAGAGAAGAGCCGGCGCAAGCGGGCATTTTCATCAAGGGATTGGTAAGACTCTGGTGCCAGGGGCGGCTGATTCGAGGCATAAAGTCTCTGGATTTCTTCCTCAGTGAGGGGGCGTTCGAAGAAATAAATTTCATCGTAGAAAGATTCCGGGTGAAAGGGGCTAAAAAGACCGGGCAAAGGTGTTTTCCACCACGCATCCTGGCCCCAGGTGGAAGCTACCAGGCTGCCGTTATGATAAAGCTTAATCCCGAAAGCATGGTCATAGACAACGGCGATGTGTTGCCACTCACCGTTGCGCCAAAGTGGGCGCTCAGACCTTACCTCATGGTACTGGTAAAAAATGTCCCGGATCGAGGCGCTGAGACGGCCGTCTGGATTGCCGTCTATTCTTAAGACATCCCGTTCCATTCTCCCCCAGTGGATGCTCGTTTGAATGAAAAGAGGATAGAGAGGGTCTGAAACGAGTTTGTCAGCTTTGATCCAAAAAGCGACCGTTCCTCGGTCTCCCCTGAATTTTCCGATTCCCCAGTAATGAGGTTTTGTCCGCCAGTCCCCCCAAATTGTGGCCACCACAAGGTCCAGGTCGGCTCCTGATTCGTTTGATGTCCCTTTTGTTTTCGACCAGCCATCCTGGATATGGAGTGCATTTCCGAATCGACCGGGAACGACCTTAAGCTTTCTGAGTTCCAGGGGATGGGGAAGAACCTGGCCGGGCAGGGCACACCGGAACAGCCGAGCCTCAGAAAGAAAATCCGAGAGGATATCGGCTTCGGTGTCGAATGAAAGATGAAAGGTTTGTCCAGTGGTCCAGCCGTCTTCTTTGTTTTTTCCTGTGCCGTAAAGGGCAAGGGTAAGAGTGATGACCAAGTTGATGAGCAAAAATTTCTTCCTCAAATTTTCCTCCCGTATATTGAATCAAAACAGAGCCTATTTTGAATTGACTTCATCTGTCCAATTTGATATTAGCTAGCTTAGTTAACATTTTAGAGAAAAATGGTCAAATTGAAGTTCCCATCGAGGGGTAAGCATGGTAAAGATTGAACCAAGGGTCAAGGGCGATATCGTCATTTTTGATATCGAGGGAGAGATCAAGAGGTCGGATATTACGGATGTTACCCTCCATCAATTAGTCAAAGAACAGCTGGATGCGGGGCGAAGAAAAATCCTTCTCAATTTCGAGCGGGTTGAATTTATTGACAGCTTCGGGGTAGGGGAGATTCTAGCCAGCTATGTTTCGACCCACAATATGGGGGGCAAATTGAAGCTGGTCAGGATTTCCAAAAAACTTTACCTCATCTTCCAGGTGACGATGTTGACCAAAGTTCTGGACATTTTTGAAGACGAGGAGGCAGCCCTGAGGAGTTTTCTCTAAGAGCCTGGGAACCGTCTCTCTGGGTAGAGTTACTTAATGGCCAAGAGGGCCCGGCATTCAATCCTTTCTCGGGTCATTGCTTTTAAGCCCGGAGAAGCGGCAATTGCCTGTTACTTTTTCTTTTCTTTTTTCCTGATCACAGCCCCATATTACATCATCAAGCCCATCCGGAACTCCAGCTATCTTGAGCAGCTTGGTGATGAGCGCCTCCCCTTAGCTTATTTTCTGACCGCCCTGCTGATGGGTTTCATCGTCAATTTTCACTCTCAGCTGCAAGCCCGTTTGACGCGCCGGGCACTGGTCATTCTTAGCTTCCTTTTTTTTATCTCTAACCTTGGCCTCTTCTGGTGGCTTTTCCAGAAGAAATGGGCATGGGTTCCCGTTGTTTTCTGGCTCTGGGCTAACATTTTTGCCGTAGTCCTGGTGACGCAGTTCTGGTTGCTGGTGAACGATGTTTTTAACCCCCGTGAAGCCAAACGACTGATCGGGTTCATCGGCAGCGGTGGCCAGCTCGGAGCTATCCTCGGCAGTCTTCTGGTCGGAGTTTTGGCTCGGACAAAGGCCTTCTCACTTTTGCTTCCTCTCGCGGCGCTGTTTCTTTCGCTGGGGATTCTTGCCGTCCTGCGTATTTTTCAAATCCAGAAAGAGGGACTCGCTCCCGACGGAGAGAAGCCTCAGAAGCTGGAAATTGGACGGGATAAGGAAGCCAAGGTTGGCTTCAGGGATGCCCTGGAGACAACCACCAGGCATCGCTATCTCCGACTTTTGGCCGGCATCATGGCCACGACAATTATCGTTTCGACGCTCATCGATTGGCAATTCAACAGCGTTGTCCATAACGCCGTTCAAGGTGGAAGCAAGCTGGCTTCCTTTTTTGGCTATTTCAATGCGGGAACAATGGCCTTTGCTTTCCTGTTCCAGCTGTTTTTCACCTCCCCCCTTATCCGTCGCCTCGGGATTCGCTCGGCTCTTCTGATTTACCCCCTTGTTTTGCTCTTCGGCTCAGCCGGGATAGGCGTTATCGCCTATGCCAGCATCGTTCCCGCCATCCTGATCAAAGCAAATGATAAAAGTCTGGCCTACTCGTTGAACCAGTCAGTCCGGGAACTCCTCTACATCCCTATTTCGCCAGAGGAAAAGTACAAGTCGAAGATTTTCATTGATATGTTTGTCAATAGGTTAGCTAAAGGCCTGGGCGCCGTGTTCCTGATGCTCGTTCTCATTTTTTTTCCCAAGCCTTCGGTGATTCCGGCCATCAGCCTGGTCGCGATGGCCATTTTGCTTGTGTGGCTTTATCTCAATTTTCGGGCCGGTGGTGAATATGCGAACCTCGTCAAGGCTAAACTGAGAATAAAATGGAGAAGAGGGGAAAAGGTGGTTGCGGAGAAGATTGATGTCGATTTTACAAAACTGGTCTTCGATACCCTCCAGAGCCGAGACCGGAGCTCCGTCCTTTATGCCCTCCACCTTTATGACCTCATCCGGCAGGATAAGCTGACACCTGAAGTAAGAAGGCTCCTCGGTTATCAAGAAGACGAAATTCGGGCTGCCTCACTGGGGACGCTCTTTGAGCAAACCGAAACAGAACTTGGTCCGATAATCCAGGAGGACTGGACTGGCGAAGGCTTGGCGAAAGAGGTAGCGGAAATTATGGCCCTGGATGTCTACCAGGAGGTGGTGAAAAATTACCTCGAAAGAACTATCGCCGATAAAACCGAAGCTTCAACCGTGGCCCGCATGGAAGCCGCCAAAGCGATTGGGCTGATGCCTCCTCGTTCGCCGGCGGCTGAAAGGCTCGCTGAGCTGCTCGAAGACAATTCGGTCGAGGTCGTCCGTTATGCCCTGCAGAGCGCCGGTGCTCTGAAGAGAAAAGAAGACGTGCCGGCGGTCATCCGAAAGCTTAAAAACCCTGTCCTTCGCGAGGATGCGTCATCAGCTCTAAGCATGTTTGGACCAAAAATCATCGGGACGCTGTCCGATTATTTAGCTGACGCCGATGAAGACACCGAAGTTCGCCTCTGCATCCCAGCTATCCTGGCCAGGATCGGGACGCAGGAAGCCGTCAATTTTCTCTGTTGGGAGCTGGCCGAAGCAGAAGGAAGACTGGCTAATGCCATCATCGAGAGCTTGGACCAACTGAGAGAACTCGATTCTGGGCTTCGGTTTCCTGAACCGCTCATCCGCTTACGACTTCAAAAAGAGATTTTTTCTTTCTGTGCCGATTGGCTGAGTGCTTGGGAAGGGGAGGCACAGCCAGCGGGTGAGGCACTCGGCTCTGAATTCAAGAAACGAGAAGCCGAGTATTTCTGGAATATCTTCAGGCTGCTGGGCCTTATCTATTCCCATGAAGATATGATGAGGGCCTATCAAAACCTGAAAACAGGTTCCAGGGAATCTGTCGCCTATGCGCTGGAGTTGCTGGATAATGTGCTCGAGATGGGGACGAGGAATATCCTTTTTCCGTTGATTGAGGACCTTCCAGCCGAAGAGAGAATCCGCCGATGCCGGGCCCTGATGGAGAACCTCCCCGGGACAAAAGAAAAGAGAGAGGAAAAAAGTTGAGACTCCGGGAAAAGCACTTTCTGGCGCTTCTTTTTGTTTATTTTTCGTTGCTCACCCTGTCCATTTATATCATCAAACCGGCCAAAGAATCGCTGTTTATGGAAGCTCTGGGCAAAACAAGATTGCCTTATGCGTTTCTCTTGACGGCAATTTTGATGGGTCTGTCTGTGGCCATAAACTCGCGTCTCCTCGAGGTCCTCCGGCGCCGGGTCCACATTTCTATGACCCTTGCCTTTTTTATTCTCACCGGCCTTTTTTTCTGGACTCTTATTCGGCAGCCAAAGCCCTGGCCATGGATTTTTCTTTTCTTCTGGTCCTGGGCCGACATCCTCCTCGTCACTACCATCACTCAATTCTGGATTATGGTCAATGACCTTTTTCACCCCCGGGAAGCAAAGAGGAGAATTGGCTTCTTCGTCAGCGGCGGACTCCTGGGGGGTATTGCTGGATCCCTTCTTGTCTTTTTTCAGCCAGCCGGGTTGGAAACTGAAGATTTCATCCTTCTTGGCCCGATTGCTCTCACTTTGGCCATCGGAATCGTCACCCTTGTGTGGCGTCAGGCCCCGCGCGAAACAAAAGAAGAGGCAAAAGGCGAAGCTTTTCCCCGTCAGGCGCAAGAAAAAGTTGGCCTCCTCAGCGGCCTTTCTCTACTCCGGGAGAATCGCTACATGCTCTATTTGAGCGGAATGATGGTCGTCGCGATTGTCGTCTCCAACCTGGTTGATTTTCAGTTTAAAGCTCTGGGCAAGACCTTTTTCCCGGATAAAAACGCGACGGCCTCGTTTTTTGCCCTTTTCAACCTTGGCCTGCTCATCTTTTCCTTCCTTCTGGCAGCATTCCTGGCGAGCCGAATTCTCAAAAAATTTGGGATTCGCATCGCTCTGCTCATTCCGCCTGCTTGTTTGCTACTCGGGTCGGTGGTCGTCTTTTTTATTCCCCATGCTGCCCTTCTCGCCTGGGTGATTGTCATTAAAGGCATGGACAAGAGTTTTACCCATTCTTTGGGTCAGTCGGTCCGAGAAATTCTCTACATTCCTCTTCCTCAAGAAGTGAAGTACCGGGCGAAGGTCATGGTTGACATGTTCTTGAATAAATTTGCCGATGGGTTGACTGGCCTTCTCCTCATTGTCTTTTCGCCCTTTCTGAGGCTCAGTCCCTGGGAAGTGAGCCTCCTGGGCATTGGCTTCATCCTTGTCTGGATGGTCTTGAATTTCCGGGTTACGGGTGAATATTTGAATATTGTCAAGAAAAATCTACAGGTCAAATGGCCCGATGCGGATAAGCTGGTCTTGGAGAAAATCGATGTCGACCTGACCAGGCTGGTTTTTGACACCCTGGAGAGCCGGGAGCGAAGCTCGGTCCTTTACGCGATGAACCTTTTGGACCTGATCAAGAAAGAGAAGCTGAGTCCCGAATTGAAAGCGCTCCTCGCTTCCAGAGCAAGCGAACTCAGGGCCCGGTCCTTGGATTCCCTGCTCGATGTCGAAGGAGAATCACTTCTGCCCGAAATCGATGACTCTATTGACCCGCGGGAGCTTGACACTCAGGTCAGTGAAATCTTGTCCCTCGATGTTTATCAGGAGTTGATGAGAGAACAGCTGGAAAAAGCCATTCGGGCAAAAGGGGAGGATGCAGAGGTGGCCAGGATGGAAGCAGCCAAGGCCATGGGGATGATGTCTCCCGATTCACCGCTGGTCAAGGAGTTAAGAAAGCTTCTCCAGGATGACTCAGCCGAAGTGGCTCGGTATGCGGCTGAAAGTGCCGGGCGTCTTAAGCGGCGAGAAATGGTGCCCTTCCTCATCAACCTCCTGGGCCGTTCAACTACCCGGCAGGCGGCCAAAGAAGCGCTCTGCGCTTACGGGGAGGCCATCGTTGGGACCCTTTATGATGAGCTTCGGGACCCTGAAGGAAAACTTGAAATCCGACAGGCTATCCCCGATATTTTGGCTCGGACCTGTTCCGAGCGTGCGGTCAGGGTCCTGGTGTCGGAATTGAACAGAGCGGACACTGCGGTCGAACCCGAGGTGATCGAGGCACTCCACCGGATGCGTTCTTATTGTCCAAAAATTGCTTTCCAGGAACAACCAATCTTGAACAAAGTGGTTTCCCTAATCGAGAAGTGTTATTATTGTTTGATTCATATCCATGAGCTCCGCGGGGACAAGAAGAAAGAACCGCTGGCCAAAGAGCTCGAGAGCAGCTTTGCCCGAGCGATGAAGCACATCTTTGAGCTCCTGGGTCTTGTCTTTGCTCAGGAGGATATTATCCGGGCTTATCAGAACATTCAGGCAGGAACACGCAGGTCTATCGACTATTCGGTGGAGCTTCTGGACAACATTCTTCCAGGCCAGATAAAGGAGTTGCTTCTTCCTTTAATCGAGGACAGCTCGCTCGAGGAAAAAGTCAGGTTTAGTCGGCGGATGCTCAAGTCCCTGGCCAGAAGAGAATAGGTCTTGAACCTTTCTTTTGTTTGGGCTTATAATGGGTGGCGAAGGGTTCAATGCCGAAACTCTTTATCTACCCCAAAAAAGGCGACTTTTACTGTTTCGAGCTCAGGCCGGAGAGAATCTCAATCGGTCGCTCTGAAGACAACGATATTCCACTTCTTGACCCCTTTTCTTCGCATCATCACGCTCTCATTTACCCCTCCAACGACAAATTTGTTTTGAGGGATAACGGGAGCAAGAATGGTACTTTTCTCAACGGCGAAAAAATCCGGGGAGAAGTAGAACTCAAAAAAGGAGATGAAATTCTTATCGGCTCAACTCGTTTGATTTTTGACAAGGAACTGTCCAGCCATGTGGAGATGACCGAAGTCGTCGCTCCAAGCCAAAATATCCAGACAATCCTCCACCTTCAAGAAGTTTTGAAGAAGCAGGACATCGAGACCACCTTGCAGGAGGTTGTCTCTCCCGGCGACCTGGTCAAGATCAAATCGGATTATAAGTCCCTGGCTGTCCTCAACGAAGTTAGTCGGGCCCTTGTCCTCCATCAGCCGCTTGATGAGCTCCTTGAGCGCATCATGGAGGTTATTTCGGATTACATTCCCATGGACAGGGGAATTTTGATGGTCAAAGAGGGTAACCCACCCCAGCTCATCCCCAAAGTCATCCGGGTTAACAACAAGAACTTGGCCCGGAAGAAAATCCAGGTCAGCCAGAGCATCGTCAACATGGTCCTGGAGAAGCATTCCTCTATCTTGACCTCTGATGCTATGGCCGACCCTAGGTTTATGATGAAGGAGAGTGTCATCCAGTCGAGCATTCATTCTGCGATGTGCGTTCCCTTGTGGAACAACAAAGAAATCATCGGCGTTATTTATGCCGACCGGATTTCTCTGATCGACCAGTTTACGAGCGAGGACTTGAGGTTATTGACCCTGCTTTCCAACCTGGCCGCGGTCAAGATTGAGAATTCCCGGCTTATTGAGAAAGCTATCGAACAGGAAAAAATGGAAAAGGAGTTGGCTCTGGCCGCTCGCATCCAGAAGGATTTTTTGCCCAAAGAAAATCCGGTCTGCGAAAAGTTTGATATCGCCGGCCGGAACATTCCCTGTTATCAGGTGGGCGGTGATTATTACGATTTTATTTCTCTTGACCCTGACCGTTTGAGTCTCATTATCGCGGATGTTTCCGGCAAGGGAATCAGTGCCGCCCTGCTGATGGCTTCCTTGAGGGCGGCCCTCCATTCTGAAATCCGCTCGAACGCCGACCTCTCCAGCGTGACCAATAAGCTCAACGATTTTGTCCACCGAAGCTCGGCCATCAACATGTTCATCACCTTCTTTGTCGGCGAAATGAAACTGGGGACCGGTGGGTTCCGGTTTGTCAACGCAGGCCATAACCCACCCCTGGTCATCCGGAAGAATGGTCGGGTTGAACGGCTGGAAACATGCGGTTTTTGCCTGGGCATGTTTCCTTCGGTTTTCTATGAGGTCAAAGAGACTTGTTTTGAGCCAGGGGACATGGCCATATTTTTTACGGATGGGATTGTTGAGATCCGGGACAAGCAAAACAGGGAATACGGAGAAGAAAGATTGCTCGAATTCCTAAAAAAGAACCTCAAACAACCGGCGTTGAAAATTGTGGACAAGCTCGTCACTGAGCTTGCGTCTTTTTCAGCGGGAGTCCCACCCCTGGATGATATGACTTTCATCGTTGTCAAAAGGGTAAATTAAATTCTTCCTCAGTTATCCCCGGATCCAGAGAGGATGTTTTTTTGGTCCCTGGTTTGGCCAAGGATGAAAAAATAAAGGAAGAAAAGGTTTAAAAAAGGTAGCCAAGAACGATGCGAAAAATTGCTCTTGTTCTTGCGACAGCCGTTAGCCTGCTGGGGCAAGGATGTGGTCAAAGAAGTGAGGTTTCACCCCCGCTGGCCAGAGCGGCTGTCAAACCGGGTGTGGAAGTCTTCTTGAAAGACCACCTTAAGATTGTTCAGGGGAAAAGAGTTGGCCTGATCACAAACCCGAGCGGAGTGGACCGCCAGCTCCTCACCACCGCCGAGCTCTTTGCTCAAAACCCTGCCATCGAGCTGGTAGCTCTTTACGGACCAGAACACGGGGTCAGGGGGGATGCGCAAGCAGGCGAGTATGTGCCCTTCTATGTCGATGAGAAATTCAAAGTGCCGGTTTTCAGCCTTTACGGCCAGTCATTCAAGCTCGACCCTGGCTGGCTCAAAAATATCGACCAGACGATGCGTTCTTTCGATACGACGGAAGCCGGCAAGATTCCGGAAACGGTCATGATTCAGGATGTGGATGTTCTCATCTTCGATATCCAGGACGTGGGGACCCGAGTTTATACCTATATTGCAACCATGGCCTATGCGCTTGCCGCTGCGGCGGAGGCCGGCGTAGAGTTCGTTGTCCTGGACCGGCCGAACCCAATCAACGGTCTGGACATGGAAGGGCCGATCCTGGAATACCCCGACTATAGCTCTTTTATCGGGCTCTATCCGATTCCATTGCGGCATGGCATGACGGTTGGTGAGCTGGCCAGGCTTTTCAACGAGAAATTCATGCCGAAAAAGGCAAAGTTGACGGTCATTCCGGTTGAGGGATGGAAGCGAAGCCTCTGGTTTGATGAAACCGGGCTTCTCTGGGTAATTCCTTCGCCCAACATGCCCACCCTGGAAACAGCGACTGTCTATCCCGGCCAGGTTTTGCTCGAGGGTACGAATGTGAGCGAGGGGCGGGGCACAACCCGGCCGTTTGAGCTTTTTGGTGCGCCCTGGATAGATGGCTACGAGCTGGCGAGGAGGTTACGACAGCTTGGCCTGGCTGGTGTTTCTTTTCGGGAAGCCTGGTTCACGCCAACTTTTTCAAAGTATGCCGGAGAAAGGTGCGGCGGGGCACAGGTTCACGTCACCAACCGGGGGATTTTCCGGCCTCTTGCCACCTCTCTCCATATCATCCAGACGATAATGGATATGTACCCAGAAAAATTCCAGTTTTATTCCGACTATTTCGACCGGATTATGGGCAATTCTTGGGTTCGCGAAGCCCTATCAAATAACATCCCGGTCGATAAAATCGTAGCCCGGTTTGAGGAAGGTCTGGAAAATTTTTCAGAGACGAGACGCCCTTATCTATTGTATTAAGCCTCTTCCGCCAGTAACATATAAGCCCATGTGATTCAAGGAGAAGCAATAATGCTAAATCTTAGACCTCATTATGCTCTGAGCAACCCCCTGGCTGTTTTCCTCGACAAGCCTCCTGAGGACTTTAGCCGGGCCGATTTTCTCAAAGTTATCGAAGAAAAGCGCATTGAGCGGATCACTTTCCATTACACAGCGCTCGACGGAAAGCTGAAAGAGCTCAAGCTTCCTGTGGCGAGCCGTGAACAGGCCGAAATCATCCTGGCTGAGGGTGAACGCGTTGACGGCTCCTCGCTTTTCAAGGGAATGGTCGACGCGGCCCTTTCGGACCTTTACGTCATTCCGCTCTATCGCACAGCTTTCCTTAATCCTTTTGACGAAGGAAGTCTCGATTTCATCTGCCGCTATCTGACGAAGGATGGGGACCTGGCTCCTTTTGCCCTCGACAGTATTTTGATCCGGGCCGATGACGTATTCCGCTCCCGTTCGGGGCTCGAACTCTACGCCCTGGGCGAGCTTGAATTCTTCTTGCTCAGCGATTCCAATCGCTCCCTTTACCCTAGCCAGCGACAATACGGCTATCATGCGTCTGCCCCCTTTGTTAAGAGCGGCCAGATTCTTAACGAGATGGTCCGCTGCATAACCCAGATCACAGGGGCAGTGAAATATGCCCACAGCGAGGTCGGGTTTGTCGAGAGCGTCCGCAGTGACCTCAAAGAGATTCGGGGCAAGCAAGCAGAACAGCTTGAGGTCGAATTCCTCCCGCGGCCTGTCGTCGAAATGGCGGATGACCTGGTCCTCAGCCGATGGCTCATCCGGAATATTGCTTACAAATACGGGTGCGTAGCCACCTTTACCCCAAAGATTGAGGAAGATGTTGCAGGAAACGGCCTCCACTTTCATCTTGAACTCCGTCGGGACGGGAAGAACATCATGGCTGATGCCAAGGGAAAGCTTAGCCAAGAGGCTCGCCGTCTCGTCGGCGGGCTTTGCGCCTACGCCGATTCTCTCACCGCTTTCGGCAACACGGTTTCTTCGGCCTATCTTCGGCTTGTCCCTCACCAAGAAGCTCCGACATGCGTTTGCTGGAGCGACCTCAACCGGAGTGCGATGATTCGCGTCCCGCTGGGGTGGGCCAATCTTCGCCATCCAGCTAAGAAGCTCAACCCTCAAGATACAGATAGCTTCGGTGACCAGGGAATTCGCCAGACAGTGGAACTGCGGAGCCCAGACGGAAGCGCCATCATCCACCTTTTGCTCGCCGGCATTGTCATGGCCGCTGACTGGGCCTTCCGCGAAGACGATTCTTTGTTCAAGGAGAAACTTCCGCTTGAGCTGGCAGATAAGCTCTATGTCAAGGGGAATGTGTTCACTGACCAGGCGCTCCTCCAACGGTTGCCCTCTCTTCCCAAGAGTTGTGTCGAATCGAGCCGGATTCTGCTGGCCAAGCGAGAGCTATATGAAAGAGATGGTGTATTTCCGCCCAGCGTCATCGATTACGTGGCCCGCTTGCTCCAGGCTGAAGACGATGAACAGATGAACAAGCGGCTGGCTGATTTACCGGCTGATGACCGGCTCCACGAGACCCGGAAGATCATGCACAAGGACCTTCACCGCCATTGAAAGAAAGGTTGCCGAGGTGAAGATGGGCAAAGAGACAATGACGCCGCGCGAGCGGTGGCTGGCGGTTCTTCGCCGCCAGAAGCCGGACCGAGTACCCATGGATTACTGGGGAACAGAAGAGACCACGACTCTTTTAAAAAAATATCTAGGATGTCGGACCAAGCACCAGGCCTTAGCAAAACTTCATATCGATTTTGTCGTCAAGGCGGAGCCGCGTTATGTCGGGCCAAAACTCCCTCCCTCTACTGACGTCTTTGGGTGTCGCTACAGAATAGTTGATTACGGTGCGGGAGCTTACAGGGAATGCATCAGTCATCCCTTGGCCCGGTTTCGTTCTGTCGAGGAGATCGCCGCCGGCTACGAGTGGCCAAGCCCTGATTGGTGGGATTACAGTCAGATTGCCAAGGATGTCCGTCGTTACGCAGATTATCCTATCCGGGGTGGGGGGTCCGAGCCTTTTCTCACTTACAAAAAATTGCGGGGGGATGAGCAAGCCTTTATTGATTTGGTTGAGAACCCGGAGATAGCCCATTACTGTCTGGGCAAGCTCTTTGATTTGGCCTACGAGGATACCATCCGAATTTATGAACAAATTCCCGGACAGGTCATGCTAACCTACGTTGCTGAGGATATGGGGGGTCAGAGCGATTTACTTTTTTCGCCGGCCCATATCCGAGAGTTCTTGCTACCCGGAATGAAGCGGATGATCGACCTTGCTCATCAAGCCGGGGCTTTTGTCTTTCACCATAACGACGGCAACTGTCGCCGGATCATTCCGGATATGGTTGAAGCCGGGATTGACATCCTGAACCCCATCCAGTGGCGAAGCACAGGCATGGACCGGGAGGAGCTGAAGAGGGAATTCGGGGACCGGCTGGTTTTCCATGGCGGGATGGATAATCAGCAGACCCTGCCTTTCGGCAATCCTGAACAGGTGCGTCAAGAAGTGATAGAAAACCTTCGGACCTTGGGCAGGGGAGGTGGCTATATCCTTGCTCCCTGTCATAATATCCAGCCGATCACGCCGATAGAGAATATTCTGGCTATGTACGAAGCCGGTTATGAATTAGGCTTCGATGCGCTTTGAATTCAGCGGCCAGAGTTTTCCACAGAGAGTTGAACCTGGCCTGGAGGTCCTCGTAAAGAGAAGCGTTCTTTTTCTGGGGCTTGATAGTCAACTTGCCCAGCTTGACTCTTGAAAGAACAATCGAGGCGATGTCGCTTTTTTGGCCTTTTTCTCGCTCATAAGCCCAGATGGACTGGAGAGCCGCTCCGAAAGCAGCCGCTTCTTGCTCGGCCAAAGTGACCACCGGGGTCCTAAATATATCGGCCACAACCTGAAGCCACAGCCGGCTTCGCGAACCACCGCCGGTCGCCCGGATCTCGGAGGGCTGAAGGCCCAATTGCCGCATCCTGGCGAAACCATAGCCCAGGTTGAGAATTGTCCCCTCGATGATCGACCTCGCCAGGTAACATGCGTCAAAGGTTTTTCTGTTAAGGCCGAAGAAAACGCCGCTTGAAAAGGGGAGGACGGGAACTCTTTCGCCGTCGAGAAAGGGGAGGAAAATCAGCCCGCCCGCGCCGGGTGGTGCCTGAGAAGCCAAATTTTCCAGCCTGATGTTGGAGAGTTTGAGCAAGGCCTTAAAATGTTCTGTTGTGTTGGTGACGTTCATCGTGCAGAGGAGAGGGAGCCATCCGCCGGTGCTGTCGCAGAAAGCGGCGATTTCACCTTCCGGGTCGACAAACGGCCTGGCAAAGTAGGAATAGACAGTACCGGAGGTGCCCAGGCTGAGCGTGCAAACGCCCGGGACAACGTTGCCGCTCCCGATGGCCGCCATCATGTTATCGCCCCCACCGCTCGAGACGAGGACCTTGCCCATTCGGAAAAGTCTGGCCACATCCGTTTTTAGATAGCCCACAGGCTCGGCTGGATGGCGGAGGGGCGGAAGCTTTGTCTCTAGCTCTGGGTCGATCGCCCCCAGAGCTTCCTTGTGCCAGCAGCGGCGACGGATATCCATCAGGCCAGTCCCCGAGGCATCGCCGTACTCCATGACGGATTCTCCCGTCAACCAAAAATTAAGGTAATTGTGCGGGAGATGGATGGTGGCAAGCCGCCTGTAGCTGGACGGTTCTTTTTTCTTCAGCCAGAGAATTTTTGAGGCTGTGTAGCCGACGGCGAGGCTAATCCCAAGTTTCCGGATAAAGGCCTTTTTCCCGCCCAATGTCGCGATGAGCGTCTCTGTTTCTTCCACGGTTGAAGTATCGTTCCAGAGCTTGGCGGGACGGATGGGAACCCCTTTTTTGTCCAGAGCGACAAACCCGTGTTGCTGTCCGGAGACACCGAGAGAAACGATATCAGCCGGGTTTATCCGGGAAGTGCGAATCGCCTCTCTCAGGGCTTTTTGGAGTGCTTCTATCCAGACGCTGGGATGCTGCTCGCTCTCGCCGGGCTTGAGCCCCGGGCTAAATCGATGTCGGGCATAGCCGCGGCCGACAACCTTGCCTTTAAAGTCCACAACCAGAGCTTTTGTCCCCTGAGTCCCTGAATCAATGCCGACAGCAAACATTTTTTCCTCCTTGGCCCATGGTGACAGGGAGTCTACGGAGTCCGTCAGAAGACTCGCAGCGGATGCCGGAGTTTGGCCAGAAGGGCGTTGATTTTCTCGGACAACTCCGGGCTAATTCTCAACAGGATGTAAGCATTTTTTTCGTAGAAGAAGCTCCCCCGGGGAACATAGGTGAAAAGGTTGTTCGTCGTATAATCCGCCCAGGTGTAGATGAGAGGTCTAACCCAGTAAACATAGTTTCCCTCCGAGGGAGCGTAAAAATAGGTTCCTGGCCGATGCAAGAATTCTCCAGCTGCGTCCAAATTCTTGTTCATCGCCTCGAGCCGTAAAGAGAAGAAGCCAAAATTGTCTTTGGTGTTAATGAGGCCAACCCAGTCTGCGTCCTCGGGCGCGATGTGGACCAGTCCAAATGGGAATCCCTCTTTTTCGTTCAAAGGACCCTGGACGATGGCTCCGTTTTTTGGCTTATAGATGAAGGAATCGAAGAGCTCTTTATAAAGGACCATTTCATCGTTCCGGACGGCAATCACGCCGAGGCCATTCTGAAAGGTGAGGAGAGTCTCAGAAATAAAATAAGGGGCATCGATTTCCACGACATACTTGACTTCGAGCAGGGCATCCGGAATCCGGGGCAGCGGTCCGCGCCTCGAATTGATGTACAGGATGTCGCCAGTTTTTTCCTCGAAGACAGCCGGCGGATTCCAATCAAAGGAATGGTCCCAGGCAATTCCAGGAATAAACACATCAGGGTTCCAGTGGATGACCCCGGCCTTGTTGAAAAGCTGGACACCCTCTTGGGGATAGTCGATGGTGTTAATCTGCCCGCTCTGAGGATGGAAGGACAGTTGAAGCCATTTGGTCTTCACCGACTTCCCGAGGCCCTCTCCCGTGAACTGAAAGGTTCTCTCTGGCTGAGCACTTTTTTCTCCCTTAAGCAGAAGTAGCCATTTTTTTTCTTTGGGCTGGGCATCGACAGGGAAGGCCAGCTTATAGCTCAAGGTTGCAGGATGAGTGGCTGCTGAGACCTCGGGTGGCAGCGATTCCTTTTTTTCCAAGACCTGGTAAGGGATCTCGCGCTCGCCGTCAAAAATGACAAAATCACCGGCTTCTATTTCTGGCCGGGGAGCTGTCACAACCAGGGTGCAAATTTCAGCTTTTCTTTCGATTCCCGCCGGTTCTTCGACTTCATAAAGACGATAAAAACCCTCTCGGCCGCCCGGGATTCCCCCTTTTTCAGGCGAAATACCTTTTACCTCGAGCTTTTTCGGACTCTTTGCCTTTTCGACCTGCCAGAGGATTGTGGCCGTGTATGGTTTTCCTGAAGCCCAGGCATAATCGAGGACAACTTCGTAGATTCCTTTCTCTAGGGTGGTGGAGGAGGGGATGTTCTTTCCACCCTTGAAAAAGAGAACCGTCCCTATTTTTTGGTTGTTGAGGAGGACATTCTGGATGGTGACCTTTGGCTCTTTGACCTCAAAGGGAAAGGAAATTCGGTACGACGGGTTTTCTGGCGTTGGTGCTTGAAAACGGAGTGAAGCGGCCAGAGCGAAATTTGAGCCTAACAAGATAAGGGCGAGAAAAATTGTTGTTTTTTTCCTCATGATAATCTCCTTGATAGGGGTTTATAATAAGGATTAATCCTTGTTTCAGGAACTTCAGTCAAGCCTCGTCCTTCAAAGTCTTGAACCACGAGTGGAATCCGGTTAAAGACCCCCACTTCTTTTCCTTTTTTCCAGAAGGCGTCTTCGATGACGGCGTATTCGATGGGGAAGACAAGCTCTCCTCTCTCATCAAACCCCATGAAAGCGACATCAATCATCAAGGCAGCATTCCGGGCCAGGCGGTTTTCAGTGTAGGGGGTAACGGCGCCATAGCCCTCCTGGCACTCTGAGCAGCCGGTGTTGTGGATAAACGTATAGGGCTCGCGCGGGGTTCTCCATCGGCCGGACTTGTCTTTAATTTTTGTTCTTTCCAAATATTTTTTTCCCTGTTCATCGATGAATTTTGAGGGCAGGTCTTTTCCGGCGGCTTCCATTGTCGCTTTTATGACCACGTGGTAGAGGCCTTCAAGGGCTTCCATGAAGGCTTGCTCTTCCTTTGTCCATGGCTGGCCCACTTTCACCGTCCGCCGCATGATGCCATGATAGCCGTTGAAGGTAGGGCTCAGGCCGAGGGAAACAAACTCTCCCTTCTTGATGACACGATTAGTCGCCGGGCCGAGAACAGTCCTTCCCCTTGGACCGGAAGAGACAATCGTCGGAAAACCAGTTCGCCTGGCGCCAAGCCTTTTCATGATGTAGTCGGCGGCAGCGGCCACATCAAGCTCCCTGACGCCCGGCCTGAGGACTGCCATCATGCCGAGAAAAGCCGCGTCAGCAATTTGGTTAGCCACGGCGCACAGGGCAAGCTCCGAGATACTTTTTTCGTACTTTATCTTGCGGAGGAGTTCGAGGTC
>FWPV01003455.1_pt1 | contig 35797 bp, 39 predicted proteins | sample 2228371 | NCBI WGS metagenome assembly FWPV01 (sample SAMEA103939776, study PRJEB20133) | metagenome | reverse complement strand
TCCGACCTATTATCTGAGATATTATCTTATTAACACTTCAGGATTAGTAATAAGAAGTTATACCTTTGAAAACCAGGCAGTTCAGTTTGCAAGTATTGATGGTGCTGATGGACAGAATCTATGTTGTCTATAAGCTTGGTAACCAGATAAAGACCAGGAAATCTACAGATGCAGGACAAAGCTGGTCCAATATTGAAGATATAAATATAGGGAATAATACCTGCAATCACATTGATATTACATTCGGCAAAGATGACAATGCACTACATGTTGTTTGGGCAACACAAGATGCAGGAAGTGATTATAAAACTTACTATAGAAGATTATTTAATGATGCCTGGAGTAGTACTGAGAATGTAACGGATGGAAGCAATGTTGGTGGATTTCCTACCGTATCTAAATCACCAAACAGAGTTCATGTTTCTTACAATACTGGCCAAAGCTGGGATCCGGAAATTAATCTTGGAGATGCTAAAACAAGGGATAAGTTCAATAACACCTGGCAGACCCCGCAATTAGTGTTTTCTACAGAATCATTCAGAGAAAGAATTCACGCAGGTAGCTCAAAACTTTTCGATTTTTATTATAAGCTTGAAACTGGAATGGGGCAATATCATTCTGATCTTTATGTTAAAGATAGAAATTTTGGAAGTAGCTCTTGGTCATCACCTCAACTTCTGAAATCATTTGCCGGAGTTAATGAAATAGTTTCTGCTGCAAATTCAATTGATGGTAAAACTCATATAGTTTATGAGATTGCCAGTGGAGTAGGTTACAGAAATTATAATGGTTCTTCTTGGAGTGCAGAGCTGCAAATTGGTGAAGGCTATATTTCACCAAGAATTTACTCGGTTTCTAATGACCTTTATGCTGTTTGGGGTAAGTGGGACTGGTCCTTCAATGTAGGTTATCTTATGTATCGTCACTACGATGTAGCACCACATGCCCCACAGAACCCTCAATTGAGTGCTAACCCAGGGAACAACAAGGTACGGATTAGCTGGACTAAAAATTCTGAACCGGATATTGCAAATTATGAGATATGGAGAAAAGTAGCTGAGTTAGGTGGAGTATGGCAAAACATCGGGACAACAACAAATAATTATTTTGTTGACAATGAATATATGTATGCTCCGGGCGCAGGAGATTTTACATTAACATATAAAGTCAGAGCTAAGGATATAGGGAACAAATATTCAGAATTCAGTAATGGAGTAAGTACGAGAGCAGAGTTTATGGGAAAAGATAATGTTACATTAAACAAAGAATATAAACTATTTGATAACTACCCAAATCCATTCAACCCAAGCACTACGATCAGTTGGCAGTCGCCAGTAAGCAGCAGGCAAACAATAAAGGTATATGATATACTCGGCAATGAAGTAGCAACACTTGTAGATGAATACCGTGATGCAGGCAGCTATGAAGTTGAATTCGGTGCGGAGCATACAAGAAACCTCTCAAGTGGAATATATTTCTATAGATTAACAGCGGGTGGATACACAGAAGTAAAGAAAATGATACTAAACAAGTAAACCCGGACTTTAGCTGGAAAAATTCTTTAATTAACTAATCACGATAAACCATTGGCTTTAGCTGCATTAGTTTCTTTAATGTGGCTAAAGCCGGAAAAAAATACTTTGCTTGCTCTTCGGTCAGATTAAGCTGATTACAATAAACATTATTTATTTTTGACCGTTTTTTTAATTTTTAGTAGTTGATTAGGTGATAAAACCAGCACTATAAAAGCATAAATTACTTGGAAAATCATTAAGTGCTTAGTTATATTTGTAACCCTAAAATAAAACAGGGCGGGGTAGCTCAGTAGGTTAGAGCAGTGGAATCATAATCCACGTGTCGGGGGTTCGAATCCCTCCCCCGCTACAACATTTAAGGAGAATTATTTTATGTACACTTTATTGGTATTGCTCGCAACAATTGATGCAATATTACTTATAATCATAGTTTTGCTTCAGGCAAGTAAAGGTGGTGGACTTGCTGGTACTTTCGGTGGTGCAGGTAATCTCGGTTCAATGTTTGGAACAAGAAGAACTGCTGACTTCTTAAGCAAAGCTACCTGGTGGTTAGGTGGAACATTAGCTGTATTAGCATTATTGATTAACTTGTTCTTTTTACCGGGACAAACTACAAAAGAGCAGAGAAGTGTAATTCAGGAAAGCGGAAGAACTACAGTTCCACAACAACCCACTCTTCCGCAACAAATGCCTCAGCAGCAAAATAATAATAAGTAATTTAATACGCTCCGATTAAAAACCGGAGCTTTCTTTTTTCCATTGAGCGATAGTTTTTATAATCTCATCCTGAATATCCCTATAATAATTCCAACTCCCTTTTGTAAACTCAAACATAATTGTAATTATCAACTCATCTTTATCATCGGACATAAGATATCCTGTTAATGCAATTACACTGTTCAGAGTACCGGTTTTACCGCGAAAACTGAAACCAACAGGTAAATCGCTTAAACGATTTCGTAAAGTACCATCAAATCCGGCATAGCTTAATGAATTATAAAATGATTCGAAATTCCTGAGATCAAAATACATTGTCTCGAGAACACCATTTACCGATGCAACTGTAACTTGATCAAATCTGGAGATTCCCGAACCATCCACAATTTCTGTATTAATCGGATAAATATTATTTTTTTTTATAAACTCCTGAATTGCCTGTTGCGAATAAAATGAATTCCCTTGTTTGCCAGAATTAAAAGCACCGATGGATTTAAATAAGCATTCAGCTAAAAAATTATCGCTATGTTTATTTATCAATGCTATTATATCTGAAATAGTTACTGAAGATTCAGCGATTTCCAAAACATTATCAGGTGTTACTCCCGATTTAGCAGAACCTTTTACTATAATATTATTATCCTCGATTAGTTCTTTAAATTTCTGAGCAATGTTAAGCGGAGGGTTTTTGAAATTTTCAGAAATATAAATTGTTCTTCTGCCTCTTTTTTTTTTCACAATAGTTTTATTTCTATCAAGAACTAATGCTGAAACAGGTGGAAGTTTAACATTTGCAGATTCATCAGGAATCCAATCTTCTCTGTAATATATATTGTCGAAGAAAGAGTCATCTCCGATTATGTTACCAGTTATTTCTTCTATGCCCAGATTTTTAAGTTTAAGGACAAATTGCTGTAAATCATCAATACTGAAAGTTCCATTTCCAAATCCCTTGATATAAAGATTTCCGTTTATTATTCCATCTTTAATGTTTAAATCATCAGAAAAAAGAATAGTTGAAAGTTTGTAATCATTACCCATTAACGATAGTGCAGTGGCTGTTGTAAAAATTTTTGTTAGAGATGCAGGAATCATTGGTGTAAATATGTTTTTCGAATAAATAGTATCCTGGGTCAATGGGTTATAGATTAAAATTCCTGTGCGTGTACCGGATGGTAGCTCTGAAAGAATAGAGGAGATTTTGTCTGCTATTTTTTCCTTACTCCCCGCACTGATGTTGGAATAGATGAATATTATACTGAAAATTACAGTGAGAAAAATTCTAATCATTAATTTTTTTTTCGGTATTTTTAAGAGAAAAATTTTGAGAGCAATTATAATCCAAATTCATTTTTAATCACAATATATAAAAACATATGGCTAAAGTTACTAAACCACCCAAAGCTTATCAGAATCAGGAATTTATTTCTTCCTCTGATGCAAGAGTAATAAGAATATTAGCTGAGTATCTCGAACCACAGGCGAGATTTAAAAAGCACAAAATTATGGATACAATTGTCTTTTTTGGGTCCGCAAGATTAAAATCGAGAAAAGATGCGCTTGCAGAATTAAATAAATTCAAATCCTTAAATCCGAAAACTCCGGGTTTTGCCAAAGAATTACGACAAGCACAAAAGATGCTTGAAATGTCAAAGTATTATGAAGACGCAGTCGAATTATCAAGAAGACTAACTGAATGGTCAATGAATCTGGAAACTTCTGCAAACAGATTTATAATCTGTACTGGTGGAGGTCCGGGTATAATGGAAGCAGCAAACAAAGGTGCTAGAAAAGCCGGCGGCTATTCCATAGGTTTGAATATTAGTATTCCTTTCGAACAATTTGTGAATAATTATGTTACGAAGGAATTAAGTTTTGAATTTCATTACTTCTTTATGAGAAAATTTTGGTTTGCTTATCTATCAAAAGCACTGATAGTGTTTCCCGGTGGTTTTGGTACGATGGATGAATTTTTCGAAATACTTACTTTAATTCAAACCGAGAAAATCAGAAAGAAACTTGCTCTGGTGGTATATGACGAAAAGTATTGGAAAAGTGTAATCAATTTTGATATGCTGATTGAACATGGCGTAATAAGCGAAACGGATATGGATTTATTTTATTTCTGTAATGATGTAGATAGTGCGTTCAAAACCATTACAACTCATCTCGAAAAGTATTTTATGAAAGAAAAAGAAGTAGTTCTTATTGAACCGAAAATTAATATTAAATAAAATTTTCGTAGGAAGTTTACAAAACAAAAAAGCCCCTTAGTTACAGGGGCTTTTTAATTACATGCTCTCTACAGGTCTTTGTGCTCTTCTGATGGCTTTTAATTTTTCCATTCGTTTCTTAACAGAAGGCTTAACATAAAAAGTGCGTTTCTTAAATTCTTTAAGAACGCCTGACCTTTCATATTTCTTTTTGAATCTTCTGAGAGCTTTATCGATGGATTCATTTTCACCGATTTGAATCCCTACCAACTATATCACCTCGCTTTGTGGTTTTTGTGTATATGATTCTATTAGTTTTTTATTTCCTGATTTTTGAAATTCAACAATTATTGAACTTTGTCCGTCTGATGTAACTACTTTGTTTACAACCTTGCCAAAATCATCCCAGCTTTTGTGGTAAATATTGTCACCAATTTCATATGTGTCAGCTGGCGAATAAGTCTTTGCATTTTGTAGTTCAATTCCTTCAAGATTTGGTTTGGTTTCTGTTTTAATATCTGCGATGTCTATAATCCTTGTCTGTTTACAAGTTTTACATTTTGCCCATCGTTTATTCTGATTCTCTTCACCAGCAATTGTACCGGTAATTTCAAACTTTTTGACTGAACCGCAAATAGTACAAAATGCCTCAACATTTTTAATTCGCGCCATATCTCTTCCTTTCAATTATACAAAATCGCCTACAAAAATATTAAAAATCGCTGCATTAACCAAAAATAATTCCTTGTAAGTCTATTTACGGTGTGGAGTTATGACCAAAACCGGTGTTTTTGAATATCTGATCACTTTTTCAGCTACACTTCCCAATAGTGTGTGTAAGAGTCCGGTTCTTCCGTGGGTTGCAATTACAATAACATCTATCTTTTTTTCTTTGGAGTAATTGATGATTTCTTCATAGTCCAACCCCTTGGTTATGACAGGGATAATTTCAACATTCCCATACTTTTTTATTTTCTCGATTGTTTTCTCAAGCTGGGATTTAGCATCTGATTCAATTGATTCAAGAATTTTTTCTCTTGATAAATCTAAAGTTCTGATGGTTAAAATCGGCGGAGTTTTTTCCAATACATGCAACAAATGAATCTTAGCCCCATATTGCATTGCAAGATTAACTGCATATTCCGCAGCTGATAATGAAGTTTTGCTGAAATCGGTGGGCAAAAGTATGTTTTTTATTTTTATCATTGTAACCCTACTGATTAAATATTACAAAAATTGTTTTGTAAATCGCTCTCCGGTGCGTTTGATACAACAGCACAAATGTTATGATTAATCTTTTTGAATAGTATGGTTCTTTTCCCGTCTGAGGAAAGATAACATTTCCCACTGTCAAGATATTGCAAAAGTTTTTCATCAAGCGAGATTATTTCGTGAGATTGCAGATAGGATTCATCAACCTGAAAAACATATACTAATTCACCTTTCTTCCCGATATAAACATGATGAGCAAATTTCTCTCCTTTATCTTCTGAAACAACGGCGCCGAGAATTGACCATTGTGCAAATGTCGGAACCAACGTGGAGTATTTAACTCCCTTCATTTCGAAGAACTTCTGAATTTCATCGGGTTTATCTGCAATCAATTGAGGTGTCAATTTACCTTCAATTATTGCCTGAAAATTATTCTGTGCCTGATAGAACATATTGTCAGGAGTTAATTTCTCAAGTGAAATAACAGGTGGTTGCTGTTCAACAGTTCGGTTTAATATGATTAGAATTACTGAAACAATAATTATTATAGCAATGGCAAATGAGTATGCTGGTTTTGAAAATAATCCTGCCCAAAATGATTCTGCTTTGGTTTTAGCATCTCTAACTTGTTTGGGGGCAATCTGATCGAGTATCCTGTTTCTTAAATAATCCGGTGCAGCAGTTCTTTTATACTTTTCTTTGACTAATTTTTTAACCATCAACTGAAGCTGATATTCTGCTTTAAATTCATCATCTGTTTTGATAAGATGAGTAATTTCATTTTTGAGCGATTCATCGCGTAATTCGTTATCAACAAAAGCTGTAATTAATTCCTTTTTCATACTAATTCTTATCCTTGCTTATTAATCCACGGTCAATTGCATAGTTTTGTAATTTGGTGAATAACATTTTGCGGGCTCTGTGTAGTCTTGATCTGACAGTTCCAACAGGTATATCAATAAAATCAGCAATTTCTTCATAAGTAAAACCCTCGATGTCACAAAGAATGACCACTGTTTTAAAGTCTTCGGGAAGTGAATTTATTGCTTCAGAAAGTTCGTCATCAAGAAGATTATCATAAATATCTTTTTCGAGGTGAGCGCTATCTGTGGATGATGGCTTAACATTTTCGTAAAAATTATCCACTTCCTCATAATCAACTTTATCTGGCTCCTTAGTTTCTTTTCTATACTTATTGATAAAAGTATTTTTCATTATCCTGAACAACCAGGCTTTGCAATTAGTTCCTTTTTCAAATTTATCAAAAAATCTGAATGCTTTAAGATAAGTTTCCTGAACCAGGTCATCAGCTTCGTCGCTATCACCGGTCATCTTTAAAGCGAAATTATACAAAGCATCCATATGAGGAATTGCTTCTCTCTCAAAGTCCTCATAAAGTTTTCTTTGATTTTCGTCTGGGATCACTATACCAATATTAAATATAAAGGGGAAAAACATAAATTCTTGTTTAATTGCTGCTGTAATATTAAAAGATTATATAAATTCTCAAAGTCTATTTATAAACCAGTCCATTACCATTAAATTCAAAATTATCAGTAATGTTATGTAAGAAACCGTTTATAACCACATAGTCTATGTTTCCATTCTTTTTCAAAACAAAGTCTGGTCTGCTGCCGACTTCAATTTTTGTTGTTTTCTGTCTTTTATGATTTGCAATAATATTTATTGGATATTCGGTCCATTCTTTGTTAATGTTTCCATTTACTAAAAAGTTAACAATACCCTTTTTATAAAAATCTTTGAATTCAATATTCTTTAGTTCGCTAATCCTAAAAGATTTTTCCTTGTATGTCCTGGCATCGTAGATTTCATAACCTGAAAGATCTATATCAAGGTAACCATAGAAAACAGATAAATCTCCAATATCTTCTATTGACGCCTTTTTATAGGTTGTGGCTTCATCAACATCATAAAATTCCTGAAAGTTTATTCCGATATCCACTTTGATTTTTGTACCGTTCTTTTCCAGCAAAAGATTTCTCAATACAACATCGAATAGTTTTTCCTTATTGAAAGGGATTGATTCATAAATTGATTCTGGTATGCCATAAAAAGAATTTTCAGCTATTTGTCTGATAGCTGAGAGTAAAAGGATAAAATTAAGTTTTCTGATAAACTGCTTTTCAGGATCATTCTGCCAACCACCGGATTCGACAAGAATAGTGCTTGTGCCTTTCTTTTGGAATGTATCACCAAAAGCTCTCGGCTCGTAATCGTCTGAATATCTGGCAATATGACCAGGTATAAATTTGTTTAGCATCGTGTATAAACTACCAATAAGCTTTATTGCATTTAATCTCACACTATCAACCTGTTTTTCATAGTTGATTGGCGGAGCTAAAAAAGATATTGTTGCAGCCTTAAAGGAATCACCTGCTGAATATCTGTGATTTTGATCGTGAAGATTAAAGCCGAAATCAGCTCTTAAGGAATCAAAAACATTCATTAATATTTTTGCTTCCGGAGTTTGTAAGCGGCTGGCATCCCTGTTCAGGTCAATCGAGATGGAATTTCTCCTCTGAAATCTTTCAGCACCATCAGGATTTACCATCGGCATAAAATAAATTTTTACTTTGGAAAGAATGAGTTTTTTTATGTCCTGATATTTTGAAGTATCTGAAAAGAAATTAAATATATCAAATAATGCCATAGTTGCGGTTGGTTCATCACCGTGCATCTGAGACCAGAGGAAAATTTTTTTGTCTCCGCTTCCGATTGATAAAAGAAAAATTTCTCTTCCCTCAAAGGATTTTCCTGCGATACTTATCTCGAATAGCTTTTTTTTCTTTAGACTCTCAATAAGTCTAACAATATCTGAGTGTTTGAAAAATCTGTTTTTGAATGAACTCTCGCGGAAAAATTCATAATTGTAATAAAGACTTTGTTCGAAATCATAATTCTGTGACATAGCTATACCATTGAAAAGTATTATTAAAAGGATTGTTATAATTTTGTTCATAATGAATTGAAAAGTTATTAGAAAAACTAAGGAGAAAATAACATGGCAACTGATAAACTTAAAATAGGTTCATCTGCACCTGATTTCAATTTGCACTGCGTTGATGGAAAAAAATATTCCAGAGATACATTCTCCGATAAGAAAATTCTTATTGTAATTTTCAGTTGCAACCATTGTCCTTATGTTCAGGCATATGAAGGGAGAATAATTCAGTTACAAGAAGAATTTGCTGCTAAAGGTGTCCAGATAGTTGCAATTAATTCAAATGAAGATGTTAACTATCCCGAGGATTCATTTGATGAAATGATTAAAAGAAGTAAAGAGAAAAAATATAACTTTCCTTATTTAAGAGATGAAACACAGGAAATAGCAACAGCATACGGTGCAACTCATACACCGGAAATCTTTCTCTTTGATGAACAAAGAAAACTTCGTTATCATGGAAAAATTGATGATAACTGGAAAGAACCCGATAAAGTAAAATACAATTATCTTCGGGATGCCATAATTGAGGTATTGGAAGGCAGGGAGGTTTCAATTCCTGAAACTTTTTCCATCGGATGTACAATTAAATGGAAACAAAATATTCTATAAGTTATTGAGGCATCTGAAAAATAACCCTCGTCGTATTGACCGAAGGAAGAAATTATTAATAAAGATAGGAGTTATCAGTTGATTAACTACTCGAGATTAAATTTAGAAATTTTTCAGAAGTCACTGCTCATATAGATTCATTAAATAATCATCCTTTGTCCATTTATTCTTATATTTCATATCATAATGACAATCTTTAATTTTCAATTCAAATTTAACCGGAGAATTAATTTCAGATGATTAACCTTATTAAGAAAATATTTGGTGATAAAAAAGAACGCGATGTAAAACTTCTTTGGCCAATAGTTGAAGAGATTAATACATATTACAATGAATTTAAAAATCTGACTGATGATGAACTTCGTAACAAGACCAGAGAATTCAAAGAAAGAATAAATGACAGAACAGCAGAAACAAGAAAACAAATAGAAGAAATCAAATTGCGTCTTCGGTCAAATGAAGATTTTGACCGAAAAGCAGCTTATGATGAACTCGATGAGCTGGAAGAAAAGTTAAATGAAGAATATGAAGAGATACTCGATGAGTTACTTCCTGAAGCTTTTGCAGTAGTTAAATCAACCTGTGAAAGACTTGTTGGTAAAAGCTGGACTGTTGCCGGTCATAAAATTACCTGGGATATGGTCCCTTATGATGTTCAGTTACTCGGAGGAATTGTTCTCCATCAGGGGAAAATTGCCGAAATGGCTACAGGCGAAGGTAAAACTCTGGTTGCAACATTACCACTCTATCTGAACGCATTAACGGGCAGAGGAGTGCATCTTGTTACAGTGAATGATTATCTTGCCAAACGCGATAGTGAATGGATGGGCGAAATTTTCAGATTTCATGGTTTAACAGTTGGCTGCATTCTTAATACAATGGACTCGACTCAGAGACAACATCAGTATGCCTGTGATATTACATACGGAACCAATAATGAATTTGGATTTGACTATCTCCGCGATAATATGGCAATTGATAAATCTTATCAGGTTCAGCGCGGGCATAACTATGCAATTGTTGACGAAGTTGACTCGGTATTAATTGACGAAGCAAGAACTCCTCTTATTATTTCAGGTCCTGTTGACAGAGACGATCACCTTTTTGGTGAAATGAAACCAAAAGTTGAAAGACTTTATCGTCTTCAGCAAAATCTTGTTGGTAAAATAGTGGCTGAAGCTGAGGAAATACTGAATAAAAATGGTTTGACACGAGAAGCCGGAATTCTTCTGTTAAGAGCTTGGAGAGGATTACCAAAAAATGCAAAACTTATGAAAGTTCTTGCAGAACCAGAATACAAAAAACTGTTGCAGGAAACGGAACTTGAATTTCTTCGTGAAAAAGGAAAAAATATGCACATCATTGATGACGAACTTTTTTTCGTCATTGATGAAAAATCAAATACTATTGATCTCACCGAAAAGGGAAGGGAAGAACTTGCACGCGGCACAGGTAAAGAAAAAGACTTTTTCGTTCTTCCTGATCTTGGAACAGAAATCAGTAAATTCGAAAATGATCCCGGTATTTCACCAGAAGAGAAAGTAAGAAAAAAAGAAGAACTATATAAACATTATTCTGAAGCCAGTGAAAGAATTCATGCAATACATCAGTTGTTAAAAGCTTATACATTATTTGAAAAAGATGTTGAGTATGTTGTAACTGAAGATGGCAAAATTGCAATTGTTGATGAGTTTACAGGAAGAATTCTGCCCGGAAGAAGATATAGTGATGGTCTTCATCAGGCAATTGAAGCAAAGGAAAATGTAAAAGTTGAAAGAGATTCCCAAACACTCGCTACAATTACGCTCCAGAATTATTTCAGAATGTATAACAAACTTGCAGGTATGACAGGTACTGCCGAAACAGAAGAAGCAGAATTTTATGAGATTTATAAACTGGAAGTAGTAGTTATTCCGACAAACAAACCTGTTATCAGAGAAGATCTTGATGATGCAGTTTACCGAACAAAACGCGAAAAATATAATGCAGTGATAGACCAGATTGAAGAACTGCGTAAGCAAGGAAGACCAGTTCTTGTCGGTACTACTTCAGTTGAAGTATCTGAAACGATTTCAAGAATGTTGAAGAGAAAAGGAATACCACACAATGTTCTTAATGCAAAACAACATCAGCGTGAAGCGGAAATAATTGCACACGCCGGTGAAATCGGTGCTGTAACAATTGCAACAAATATGGCTGGTCGTGGAACTGATATTAAACTCGGTGCCGGTGTTCGTGAAAGAGGCGGACTTTATATTCTTGGAACAGAGAGACACGAATCAAGAAGAATTGATCGTCAGTTAAGAGGCCGTGCCGGAAGACAAGGTGATCCGGGAACCTCTAAATTCTTTATATCTCTTGAAGATGATTTAATGAGATTATTCGGGAGCGACAGAATCTCATCAATTATGTCCAGAATGGGTATTAAGGAAGGCGAAGTAATTCAGCATCCAATGATTACAAAGTCAGTTGAACGGGCACAAAAGAAAGTCGAAGAAAATAACTTTGCAATACGGAAAAGATTGCTGGAATATGATGACACTATGAATCAGCAGCGTGAAGTAATTTATGCAAGAAGACAAAAAGCTTTGCAGGGCGATAGATTGAAGAGTGAGATATTCGAACTACTGGATGAATGGGTCGGTGAAATTGTAGAAAAACACTTTGAAGATGTTAATGCTCAGGCAATTCGTGATGAAGTAATGCAGCATCTTTTGGTTGATGTAAAAATTGAGCCCGAAGAATTCGAAAAACTAGGTGAGCAGGGAATTAAAGAAAAGATTGTTGAAGCAGCAAAACAGTTCTATAACAAAAAAGAAGAAATGCTTGGCTCTGAATTGATGGCTCGTTTGGAGAGATATGCAATGTTAAGTGTAATTGATCATAAGTGGAAAGAACACCTTCGTGAAATGGATGACCTTAAAGAAGGAATCGGTTTGAGAGCTTACGGACAAAAAGATCCTTTGGTAGAATATAAAGCTGAAGCATTTAAGTTGTTTGTTATTTTACTTGAGCAAATAAGAAATGAAACAGTATCATTTGTATTTAAATTCTTCCCGCAGGCACCTGATGAAGTTCAGCAAAGCAGAAGACAACCCGTCAGGAGATATTCTGAAGTAAAACAAAGCACGGATAATATTGGTCTGACTGCAGCACCACAACCTTCAAGAGAAAGTCAGGGTGGAAAAATTCAACCAATAAAAGTTGAAGAAAGAATCGGTAGGAATGATCCCTGTCCTTGCGGAAGTGGTAAAAAGTATAAACACTGTCACGGCAAATAAACTAAAGGGCAATTATGAAAAAAATTGAAGCAATTATTCGCCCATTTAAATTGGATGATGTTAAACAGGCACTTCTGGAAGAAGGAGTCCGGGGTTTAACAATATCGGAAGTCCGCGGTTATGGCAGACAAAAAGGTCATACTGAAACCTACCGGGGAAGTGAATATCACATTGAATTTGTTCCAAAAATTAAAATTGAAGTTGTGGTTGATGATAGTTTGGTTGATAAAATTATAGATGCAATAATTCGTTCCGCTAAAACAGGGCAGGTTGGCGATGGAAAAATTTTTATATCAGAAATAAATGAAGTAATCAGAATCCGGACTGAAGAATCAGGACCACACGCGTTGTAAAAAAAATACCTTTTTCTTTTTAAATCTGCTTTATAGTTTTTACTATGAATTCATCCAATAAATTAAAACTTGCCATAGCTTTTTCTTTTTTGCTGACCTTTGGTGCGTGCAGTGTCTGGCAAAATTTCACCACATACTTCAATCTGTGGTATAATATAAAAACTCTTTTCAATGACGCGGAGAAAGAAATTCAAGCACAGAAAAGAGATTTATTTTCCAACGAAACACTTGTACTTTCGAATACAGCAAGAAATAATCTCACCAAAGTAATAGAAAAATGTTCAGAATTACTTCAGTTTCATGGTAATACAGCTTATGTGGATGATGCACTTTTAATCTTAGGTAAATCATTCTATTATCAAAGTAACTTTCAGAAAGCAAAAAGAAAATTCGAAGAATTACTTGCAACAAATCCAAATGAAGATTTAACCCTTGAGGCAAATCTGTGGATTGCTAAATGTGATATGCAGCTGAAGAATTATACTCAAGGTCTGGCAGCATTAAAAAAAGTTCGTGATGAAGCTTTGGAAAAAGAAATAGATGAAGTTATTAAAGAATCATTCATCGAAGAAATTAAATATCGGATTGCTCAGAAAGAATTTTCTACTTCAATTGAACTTGCTAAGCAGTTTGCTGAGGTAGCCGATGACAGTCAGTTGAAGGCAACAATATATTTTGAAATCGGTAATCTTTATTATCAAACAGAAGATTTTGAAAACGCTGTTGAATTCTACAATAAAGTTTTTGACTATTCACCTGACATTGATACAGAAATAAAAGCAAGCATCAGATATGGTAAAGCTTTGAGAGAATCCGGCAGAGCAGAAGAATCTCTTAACTTTTTCAGCGATCTGAGAAAGAAAGATAAATTTTCAGAATCTCTTGCTGAGATTGACCTTGAAATAGGCAAATCCTATTCTGCTATTGGTGATTTTACATCTTCGCTCGAACAATTGATGAAAGTAGATACAACCTACAAAGCTTCACCATTTGCTGCACTTGCAACTTTGGAAATAGGTAAACTGTACAGATACGAGCTTTCTAACTATGATAGCGCTGCAAGCTATTTCACTAAAACAATAACCAACAATCCACCTAAAGAATTTCTTGATGAAGCAAAAAGTCTTAATCAGCTTTTTATAAGATATTCTAATCTTCGAAAAACAATAAAAAATTATGATAAGCAGTTATTCTATGTTGAAAATCCTGAAATATTTATTCAGGATTCAATAAACTATGTGCAGGATTCATTACAAATTCTTCAGGAATATCTTGCAAAAAAAGAATTGGCAGATATCTGGAAATCTGCACTCACACCGACTTCATCAGATACAGCATCAAGTGATACATTATTCGTCCGTGATTCAATCTATGTTCAGGACAGTCTTGCGATTGTAGATAGTCTTTCGAAGATAAAAACTTTTGTAGATACAGCAGAAGTTAACAGACTATTGAAGACCAAAACCGAGTTAAGAATACAGCAAAAGAAAAAAGCTGAAGAGTTAAAGTTGTCTCAGGAAATGCAGGCACTGATGAAAACTGATACTGTTAAATTCAAAAATAATCCACCTCAGAAACCAAGAATAACAACCGACTCGCTAAAGACTTTACTGGCAAAAAACCGGTTGGAGCTTGGTAATTTATTCTTTACTGAAATGAATGTTCCTGACTCAGCGAAAAAATTATATGAAGAAATTACGGAGAAATTTTCCGATACGAGATATTATGCAGATGCTTTACTTGCATTGGGAAGTTATTATCAGACAATCAATGAAAATGCAAAAGCCGACAGCTTATTCAGAATTATTTATGAAAATTATAAAGACCGTCCCATTGCAAACGCCGCGGCAAACAAACTTGGCTTACCATTAATTGATCTGAATTATGATCCTGCCGCAGAATTGTATGTTGAAGCTGAATCAGAAATGAAGAATGGAAACTTTGAACTTTCATCCAGAAAATTTTATGAAATATATAAAAAGCATCCTCAATCTCAGTATGCTTCAAAAGGGCTCTATGCTGCCGGATTCATTCTGGAGAATGATTTAAGATTACCAGACTCAGCTGTCGCTGTTTATGATACTTTGATTACTAAATATCCTTCATCACCTTATGTTAAAAATGTTGCAATGAAAGTAACAACTTACAAGCAGGAAAAAGCCAGAATTGAAAGAGAAAAACAGACTCAGATAAATCAGCAGGAGAACAAGGATACTACAGATGTAACTCAATTAGCATTTCTTGGCAACAAAGAAGATGAAGAAATTAATGAAGATGAAATAATTAAACAGGAACAGATAAACGGTAATCAGATTATAAAAAAAGATGACGAATTAAAGCCCACTAAGAAAAAATTAGAGCGTCTCTGGAATCCGAGAAAACTCAGAAGATAATTATTTTCAAAAATAATTTTGTTCTTTGCTATGAAGTATCGCGAACTGAAAGAATTGATCGAAGAAGGGGAGAATATTCAGTGTGAATTCAAACTGAAATTTTCAACTCCTGAAAAAATTGCCCGCGAAATGATTGCATTTGCAAATACCAAAGGTGGTTATATAATTTTCGGTATTGATGATGACAAAGATATTGTTGGTGTTGAAAGTGAAAAAGAAGTTGCTGAATTGGTTAAAGAAACAGCTGAAAAATATTGTGAACCACCAATCAATTACTTAATAGAATTTATTGAATACCACTCCAAAGAACTTGTAATTGTTGCCATTCCCGAATCACACAATAAACCACATCGTCTGCAGGATTATCTAGATGAGATTGATTTGAACAAATCTGTAGTAACAATCAGAGTAAATGATAAAAGTGTTCAGGCAAGTAAAGAGATGGTGCGCCTGCTTCGCGCACAGAATGGTAACAAAGCTTTGATAAAATACACAATCGGCCAGAATGAAAAACTGGTATTCGAGTACTTAAAACATAATGAACGAATATCAGTAAAAGAATTAAGCAAACTTGTTAACATTTCAGAACGACGAGCATCACGAACATTGGTGAAAATGGTTCGAGCCAATCTGCTTATGATTCATACAAAAGACAACGGAGAAGAGTTCTTTACCGCTGCCATGTGAAGCAGAGAGCGGAGGGTTGAGAAAAAGGGAAATCATCTTAAGTTAGAATAAACAAATTCATTCCAACTCCTCTCTCTTGACCCACCTACCACCTGATTCTGAAGTAGAATCTGCTTGCCAGTATAATATCTTACTTTTTACCAACTCAATATATTCTTTAGTGTCTGTGTAAGGTAAGTTTAGTATCCCTTTTGCAACAAGTGAATCTCTTATGACAGCAAATGTACTGGCAACAATAATGTCTATTTCTTTAAAGTTATAATCGACTCTATATTCTAAAGCTGGTGAATAATCAATATAATAACTAGTTGCAAATGAAAAATATTTCATCTCATTTTTATCTTGTAAACTACAAAGCATATAATTCGGAGTATAATGATTTTGGTAAATCTGATAGTCAATCTTTGGGAAGCGAATACAAACTTTTAATTCTGCTAATGGAAAATTATTGATTTGATACTCTTTTGTAGTTGGTCTTACAGAATTTAAAGTATCAATTTGCTTCACGAAAAAGACAAGGTCTTTAAATCCATTATCTGCACCTGTTCCAATTATATCCATCTTACCATCATTATCAACATCTTTTATAAGACAATCCATTATGTGTCCTGAAGCCCAGAATGTACCTGGTAATCTTTCGCCTGTTTTTGCATTCAATCTGAATATTGAAGAAGCAAAAGAAGGTCTGTTTGATGACCTCAAAAGTATGCTTTTTATACCGTGAAATGTTAAAGTATCAATCGGTATTGAATCATATTCATCATTAAGATTTTCCCTTAAAGAATTTACCTTATCCCTGAATCTGTATTTCCATAAAACCTCTTTTTTGTAATTATAACAAATAACTTCTAAAGATTCTTGAGGTTTATATAAAACTTCGTTCTTACCATCTCCTTCTGCATCAAATATCAGGAAATTACTTTTCAAAATATTGGTTATTGGTAAATGTTTCTCAGAAACCTTAAAGTCCTCCGACCAAAGAATTTTACCATTTTTGTTTCTGACATAAGCTTTTGCACCATCTGAAGTAATAATTGCAGGATTATCATCTAAATCAATTATGTTCAGCAGTGTTACCAGCACAGCTATTAAAATAGAAGTAACGGCACTTATCCAATTCTTTCTGATAAACTTTGAAGCTCTAACTACTGCCCTTTGTTTTCTTATTTCAACAATATCCCTTCTGTTGAGAATATCATTTATATCTTCAACCGAAACAAGTTTTAGTCTTCTGGCAGGATATTTTTCTTTTAACTGAGTTAAAGTAAAATAAGCGTAGCTCTCTTCAATTTTCGGAATAACAAAAGTTCTTACATCAGAGAAAAAAACTGCTGCAACTTTTCTTTTAATTATTTCTTCTCCTGTACAAATAACTTCGCCGTTAAGGTTTATTCCGCCTGTGCAAGATATCTGCTGCGAGATATTTATTAAATAAGCAGGATTATAGAGCTTTAATATTTCTGTAATGAATGAAAGAGTTAATGCTATGCCAAGTGAGTTACCTATATAAAAACCAGCTTTCTTATCAAAACTTATGATTACTTCGTGATGTTCGTGTAAATTCTTAATGTATTTTTTTGATTGCTCAATTGCCACATCCCACGAAGCTTTACATTGCTCATAAATTCTTTGTTCAATTTCAGTTTCACTTGGTACTATAATAAATTTTGTGAGCTCATCACTTTTTTTGATATGAATGGTAACTGATTCAATAATGCCATAAAATTCTTCCGGTGCTTCCTTATCAATTAAAGGGAATTGAGCTTTATGATTAGCTGCTGCTTCAAATTCCTCTCCATTAAGAATGGAAAGTAATCTTTTGTATTCCTCTTCTATTCTTTCTGCCTGAGCAGTAATGTTATTTTTATATTCAACTGTTAGATTTTTGTTGGCAGTTTCTTTTGCCTGAAAAATTATTTTTTCTGTCAGTTCAGGATTAGTACCAGTTACTTCAAAGTGAGAAAGAGCAGATAAATATTCATCTATAAATTCCGGAACAAAAGCTTCAAAGAATTTTTGGTTATTCGCTGAGATTATTTTATTGATGAAGTTACTGATTAAAAATAGTTTAAAGTTATAGGATGAAGTTTCGGCGAGCTTCTCTGATAGTTGAATTCTAAGAGACTCTAAATCAAACGGATTGAGTAATTGACTCACCTGATTTTCCAATTACTGATAAGCTTCACACAAAAATTAAAACAAATGAATATTAAAAAACAATTCAACAGGGAAATAAATGCTTCTCAAAATTTCTGAAGCATTTTTAACAATCTTCTTTCCGTTCAGAGATTTCTGTCGGAAGAACTATCGCTGCAATCAAAAATTTTTCTCAATTCGAAAACAGCAATACCGTATGCAACCGCGACATTGAGTGATTGTTTAATTCCAAACTGCGGAATCTCTATAGAGAAATCACATAAGTCCAGTAATTCCTGAGAAACACCGCTAATTTCATTTCCAACAATCAGACAAATCGGAAAATCATTTCGTTTTATTTCGTAATAGGGTTTGCTGTTCTCAGTTAATTCAAGTGCACAGATTTTTATTCCTTCACTTTTTAATTTTTTGATAACAGAAGTTGGGTCTTTAACATATTCCCAATTTACACTATCTGTTGCACCCAATGCTGTTTTAAGAATTTCTTTTTTCCCGGAAGGTAAGTCAGGTCGTGGCGGATAAGGAGTATAGCCACACAGAAATAGCTTTTCAATCATTGCACCATCTGAAGTACGGAAAATTGAGCCAACATTATAATTACTTCGAATTGAATTGAGAATAACATAAACGGGCATTCTTTTAGCACTTGAAATATTCTCCAGTTTAATTCGCTTAAGAGAAATTTCATCGTGAGTAAGTTTTCGCATTTCAGTTCTGGTCTAATTTATAAGCAAGTTGCCCGCAAGCAGCAGCAATATCATCACCCTGTGTATAACGAACTGTAACTGTTATATCTTTTTCTCTTAATTTTCTGACAAATTCATCCAACCTGATCTTTGAAGATGGTCGAAGTTCAGAAGCAAGACCGGTGGGAAACATATGAGCTATTGAATTAAAAGGAATAACATTCAATTTACAAGGAAGCGATTTGCACAATCTTACCAAAGCATGAAAATCATCTTCGCGATCGTTTATATCTTTAAGAAGTACATATTCGAATGTAATTCGGGTACCTGTTTGCTTTGCATAGTATCTTACTGCCTCAAGATTTTCGGTAACAGAATATTTTCTTGTTATTGGCATAATCTTGCTTCTTGTTTCTTCAAATAATGAATGAAGTGAGAGCGCAAGTTTAACTTTCAAACCCGAATCAGCAAGTTCAACTATTTTGGGCGCAATTCCTGCTGTTGAAACAGTAATCTTTTTAAGACTTATTCCGCGGGTTTTTTCTTCAGCGAAAATCTGCAATGACTTTAAAGTATTCTGATAATTTAACAGCGGTTCTCCCATTCCCATATAAACAATATTGGTAATAGGGGATTTTGTATAATCTTTTGACGCCAGTAAAAACTGATCAAAAATTTCTCCGGAGGAAAGATTTCTCTTGTAACCCATTAAGCCGGTTGCACAAAACTGACAGTCAAGTGGACACCCCACCTGAGTTGAGATGCAAAGTGTTGTTCTTTTGGGATCGGGGATTATTACAGATTCTATTTTATAGCCGTCATTCGTTTCAAAAATATATTTTGTAGTTCCGGTTGAGGGCGACTCTTCCTTTGTTAAAAATTTCAGAGTGTTTAGCTCGCAATAAATATTCATTTTCTTTCGGAGATACTTAGGTATGTTAGCCATATCATCAAAGCTTTGAACCATATGCCCATAGAGCCACTCAAAAACCTGCTCACCCCTGAATCTTTTTTCTCCTACCGCAAAGAAAAAGTCCTTAAGCTCTTTGAGGGTTAAACCCTTCAACATCGTTTTAACGATTGGTTCTTCAGTTGTAATGTTGTCTTGCATAGCACCTAATTTTATAAAGGATTTGGGCAAAAATAAAATTATTATGTAATCAATCAAATGTTATAGGAAAATTATTTTTAGAAAATTTTATTTTTCATTAATTCTATTCTGTCTCACACTGTTTATGTGTAATATTTTTTTGTATCTAATAAATTGAGGTGAAATATTTGTAAATTTTTTTCGCACCACACCTGATTCAGGTAATGATTCACTGACAATCATTTCTACCAGATGATTTTAAGATTAATAAGATTTTTGGTCTGATTGATATACTTAGCTGAAAAATTTATTTTTGATGCAATAATAAATCATCACAATTAAATCAAAGAGGTTTTTTATGCAATTCGATTTCACAGAAGAACAATTAATGATTCAGGAATCTGCCCGCGAATTTGCCCAGAATGAAATTGCACCATCTGCTATTGAACGAGATATAAAAGCTGAATTTCCTTATGAGATTGTTAAAAAAATGGGCGAGTTGGGATTTATGGGAATGATGGTTCCGCCTGAATTTGGCGGAGCAGGGCTGGATACAATTAGTTATGTTCTTGCAATGATTGAGATTTCAAAAGTTGATGCTAGTGTGGGAGTAATAATGTCAGTTAATAATTCACTAGTTTGTTACGGTTTGGAAAAATATGGCTCGCCTTACATAAAAGAAAAATATTTAATACCCTTAGCAAAAGGTGAAAAACTTGGCGCTTTTGCTTTATCTGAACCTGAAGCAGGAAGTGATGCAACTAAACAAAAAACCACTGCAGATAAGGATGGTGATTATTATGTTCTGAATGGAATTAAAAATTGGATAACCAACGGAACAACTGCTGATTATGTGTTAGTTATGGCAACTACGGATAAATCAAAAGGTCATAAAGGTATTTCAACTTTTATTGTCGAAAAAGGTTTTGAAGGTTTTGGTCACGGAGTTAAAGAAGATAAACTTGGAATCAGAAGCTCGGATACCTGCTCATTAACTTTTGAGAATTGCAGAGTACCTGCACAAAATCTTGTTTGGGAAGAAGGTAAAGGTTTTAACTTTGCAATGAATACACTCAACGGTGGAAGAATTGGTATTGCTGCACAAGCAATAGGAATTGCTGAAGCATCACTTGAAGCAGCTTTGAAGTATTCAAAACAAAGAAAGGCATTCGGACAGGAAATTTCAAACTTCCAGGCAATTCAGTTTAAATTGGCTGATATGGCAGTGAAAGTTGATGCTGCAAAACTATTAACTCTCAAAGCTGCTGCGCTCAAAGACGCCAATAAAGCATATTATAAAGAAGCTGCAATGGCTAAATTGTATGCTTCAAAAATTGCTGTTGAATGTGCGCTTGAAGCTATTCAGATTCACGGTGGTTATGGATATGTACGCGAATATCTTGTTGAGAGATATCTCCGTGATGCAAAAATAACTGAAATCTATGAAGGTACTTCTGAAATCCAACGAATTGTAATCGCTCGTGCATTACTCGATCAGAAATAATTATTTCATTCAACTTGTTTTTTCATTTCTCATCGTTGCCGGCGCAGCAGCACAAACTGACTGGCAGCGATGGGAAAAAGCAGAACCACATTATCTTAAAGATTTTAAACTATCTGAAAGAGATTATTCATATCAGGATAATTCCTTATCCTATCTACTTTCAAAAACTTTTGTTAATGTCTATTGGCTACTTATATCTGATGTTGATGGAGATAATTGTCCCTTTCATCCTTCGTGCTCTTCGTTCTTTATTCAGTCGGTTGAAGAAACAAATTTAATTCAGGGTACATTGATGTTTTTTGACCGCTTTACAAGGGATTCAAATCCTGTTGGAAGAGAAGATCACTATCCTGTCTATAAAAATTTCCGTTATTATGATCCCCCTTCACTCTACACACTCGATGAAAAGAAAATTAAGTTCATTCCTGCAAAAGAGTTTTTGAGTGATGATTAAATTTTTAATTTCACTCCTGATAAGCTTCCCGATTTTTTGTCAGTCTAATCCTTTAAAGTATCCGGAAAACAAAAAACTATTTGGCGATTACTTATTTTGTGAGCAAGACTATCTTAGAGCTGCTGAAGAATATATTTCGTTGGCTGAATCATTCCTGTCTGATACAATCATTTACAAGATTGCAAAATCTTTTTCCATTATAGGTGATTTTGATAAATCTTTATATTATTTCCACCGTGTGCCGGTTACATCTGTATTTTATGAAAATGCCAGAAGAGAAACAGGAAAGATTTATTATCTAAGAAAAGATGAACAATCATTAAGCAAAATCATCTTAGACAAGGATAATTCTTGTATTGATTTATTAAAATTGAAAATCGCATTAAAGTTATCAGAAAACCAAATAGATAAAGTGGAACAATTAATAATCTATGATGATCAGGATTTTACTGTCCTCAGAAAATTTTATTTTCAAAGAAGGAATCCTGCTTATAAGTCTGAAACTATTGCCGGGATTCTTTCAATAGTAATTCCCGGCTCTGGTAAAATTTATACGGAAGAGTACAGCGACGGAATTACTGCATTTATACTTACAGGACTATTTTCATATCTGGCTTACGATAATTTAAAACATCAGCACAAATTCAGAGGTTATTTGTTTTCCGGAGTTGCAGCAGGATTTTACTTTGGAAGTATTTATGGTTCAATAGCTTCTGCTCAGATTTTTAATGCCAAAGTTGATTTTAATTTTAATGAATTGCTCTCTGAATTTTTAAGTAAAAGAAATTACTTCGTGAAGGAATATGAATTTTGCAAGTAAAATTCTGTCTTTCATTCTAATACTATCTGCAAATTTAATTCCGCAGGATTATCTTTATGAACAATTGAAGATTGCAGATTCTCTATTTTCTTCAGAAAAATATTTTGATGCAATTACCGAATACAAAAGATTATTGTTCTTTGATTCAACAAAACAATTTTCTTTTCATGCAAATTTTAATATAGCGCTTGCTTATAAAGAAGGCGGGAAATTTTCTGAAGCTATTAGTTATTTTGCATTAGCAGAGATCAATGCCGCTGATCCGGGGCAATTATTTATAAGTAAAATATATCAGGTCCGAACCAATATTTTACGCCGCACAACATCAAGAGCAGATAAGATTCTTAATGAACTTGAAACAGATGAGAGGTTTAAGAATTATTTAAAAGAAATAAAATACTGGAGAGCGTGGAATAAAATATTTTCTGATGAATGGAAAGAAGCATCTCAGATTTTCTCCGAAATAGAAGAAACTTATCTCGCAGAGATTTGTCTTAATACTTACAATAAACTTTATTCAATTGATTTTGCAAAATATAGCTCAATGATTTTGCCTGGGTCAGGACAATTTTACACCGGAGAATATATCAATGGTTTAATATCGTTGGCGTGGAATCTTTTCTCCGGCTATCTTTCGATTGCCGCCTTTAATTCTGAAAGAATTTTAGATGGAATTCTTACGGCCAATCTTTTATGGTTTAGATTTTATCGGGGAAATGTTCAGAATGCTGAAAAATTTGCCACTGAAAAAAATACCAGAATAGTTAATGAAACATTACAATTTCTAAAAGAAAATTTTAATGGTTTGAAGCCATAAAAACTGTTTTTTTCTTAGTGTATTTGGGATGAACAAATATTATATTCACTTAACAAAAATCAACATTATTACCACTGAATTCAGGAGGTTAAATGAAAAATAAAGGACTGATTGTTGGTTTAGCAATTGGGGGAGTTTTAATAATCGGAATTATACTTCTGGTTATGTGGGGAATCAGTGTGTATAATAATCTTGTTGCTTTGGAACAGAATGTTTTAAAGCAATGGTCTCAGGTAGAAAATCAATATCAGCGCAGAGCTGATTTAATCCCAAACCTTGTAAACACTGTTAAAGGTTATGCAAATTTTGAAAAAGAAGTTTTAACTCAGGTTACTGAAGCAAGAGCCAAAGTAGGTCAATTCAATGTTACACCTGAAGTACTTAATGATCCGCAGGCATTTGAAAGATTTCAATCCGTACAAGGAGATTTGAGTAGTGCGCTTTCAAGATTGCTGGCAGTGGTAGAGAATTATCCTGAACTCAAAGCAAATGAAAATTTTCTTCAATTGCAAGCACAGTTGGAAGGAACGGAAAACAGAATATCTGTCGAAAGAAAACGGTTTAATGAAACTGTTCAGGAATACAACACTATGATTAAAAGATTTCCTGCTTCAATTCTGGCAGGAATGTTCGGCTTCGGAGAGAAACAATATTTTAAAGCTGTCCAGGGAGCTGAACTACCTCCAAAGGTAGAGTTTTAAATTATGTTTAGAATTACACTGATTTTTTTTTCTTTTACAATATTTTCTTTTGCACAAATTGAAGTTCCCACAATAAAAATGTGGGCAACTGATTTCACAAATACATTAACTAAATCAGAGCTTGATGAACTTAACTATCGCCTGAAAACCTATGAGGATTCGACATCAAATCAATTAGTTGTTCTTATGATTGCTTCTCTGAATGGATATCCGATTGAGGAAGTAGCTAATGAAATTTTTACCAAGAACAGAATTGGAACTAAGAAGAATGATAATGGTGTTTTACTGTTGATTGCAAAAGATGATAGAAAACTGAGAATTGAAGTTGGCTATGGTTTGGAAGGAGTACTTCCTGATGCACTTTGTTCTTCCATAATTCGTAATGTAATTGTTCCCCGATTAAAAGCGGAACAATATTATTTAGCCATCAGTGAAGGAATAAATACAATTATTTCTGCAATAGGTGGTGAATATTTAGCAGATAATGCAACTAAAGAAGAAGATGAACCTTTACCTTTGTTTTTTATAATATTCATAATAATTCTGTTTGTTATTTTCGTAAATCGTGGTGGTATGCGGGGCGGTGTTTACAGAACTGGTGGATTTGGTGGCTGGAGTAGCGGAGGAAGTGGTTGGGGCGGAGGCGGTTTTAGTGGTGGAGGCGGTTCTTCCGGCGGAGGTGGTGCAAGTGGTTCTTGGTAGAATTTTTGAACTAATTCACTTGAAGAAGTTTAACAGATTTTATAAAATGCAGTTGAAATTTTAATAAATATTCTTTTTCTGAATTTAATCTTAAAAGGAGAATTTAAGATGGCAATAATGATAACCGAAGAATGCATTAATTGCGGTGCCTGTGAACCTGAATGCCCAAATACAGCAATTTATGAAGGTGGTACAAATTGGGAATTAGCAGGAAAAACTTATGGCCCAGATGATCCGTCACCTTCTGGTGCAACTGGATTTTTCTCGAATGATTACTTTTATATCGTTCCTGATAAATGCACAGAATGCGTTGGTTTCCACGATGAACCTCAGTGTGCCTCAGTTTGTCCGGTTGATTGTTGTGTTCCTGATCCAAATCATGTTGAGGATAAGGAAACTTTACTTAAAAAGAAAGAATATCTTGATTCATTAGGCAGATGATTTTCAGAGGGCATCTTCCTGATGCCCTTTTTTATTTTTTAGAAAACAGTCCTTTGCGAATTTCATTTCTGAGAAATCTAATCTCGGTTTTATTATCCATTATCTAATTTTAAGCACAACACGATTGGCACTATTCTCGTAGTAATAACTAACAAAATTTATTAGGTGATAAAATGGCTTACAGAATAACCGAAGAATGTATCAATTGCGGGGCTTGCTTTCCGGAATGTCCTAATGATGCAATTTATGAAGCAGGAAGCAACTGGGATATGAATGGTCAAACTTATGGTGAAGGAGACCCTGCACCCTCAGGAGCTACAGGATTTTATTCTGATCAGTATTATTACATTGTCCCTGATAAATGCACCGAATGTGTTGGATTTTATGATGAACCTCAGTGCGTTAGCAACTGTCCTACTGACGCAGTTGTAAAAATATAAATTACAGAGCTTCATAGTGCCTCCTTTATTTGTTGGTTAGTTGGTTAGTTAGTTAAAAAAGGGGAATAAGTTCAGAGGAGAGAAGGGCGGATTTTATATCCGCCCTTTTTCTTTGTAAACACTTCAGCTTTTTTATCATTATTCTATTCTTTGCTAATTTAAGATATAATTATTTCAAATTATTCAATGAAAATTGGTAAATATCAATTAGAAACTATTCAATCTGGTTACATCGGACTTGATGGCGGAGCAATGTTTGGAATTATACCGAAACCTTTGTGGGAAAAAACAAATCCTGCTGATGATGTAAACAGAGTTACTCTTGCAACAAGAAATCTTCTGTTGATAAGTGATTCCCGTAAAATATTAATTGATACCGGTATGGGTTCAAAATGGGATGAAAAATCCAGGAACATTTACAGAATTGATGAGAATTTTTCTCTTGAGAAATCTTTAGCTCAAAAAAATATTTCTGTATCAGACATCACTGATGTTATCCTGACTCACCTTCACTTTGATCATTCAGGTGGCTCAACAAAAATTGAAAACAATAAACTTGTTCCAGCTTTTCCAAATGCCAGATACTATGTTCAGAAGCGGAATTTTGAATGGGCAATGAATCCAAGTGACAGAGATCGAGGAAGTTATATCAAAGAAAATTTTGAACCTTTGGCAAAGGAAGGTGTACTTAATCTCCTAACTAATAATGAATTTGATGATTTCATTTCATTCGAAATAATTCATGGACATACATTTGGCCAGCAGATGGTCAAAATTTCTGATAGTATCAGTACTTTATTATACTGTGCAGATCTTCTTCCGTTTGTTTCGCATATCCGTTTACCTTACATAATGGCTTATGATTTACAACCGTTAGTTACTCTTTCTGAAAAGAAGAAATATCTTAAACAGGCATTGGATGAAAGCTGGATTTTGTATTTTGGTCACGATCCCGAGTATGCAGCAGTAACGCTTAAGCAATCTGATAAAGGATTGACTACAGATAAAGCATTTTTTGATTTATTATGACAGAGAAAAATTATTATAGAATTTGTAAAGTAAATGAATTGCGCGAGAATCAAGGAAAGAGATTTATCGTTCCTTCATCAGACGATACTGGTGAAGAAATTGAAATTGCTGTATTTAAAGTAGATAATGAAATTTATGCATTGAGCAATATTTGCCCGCATCAGCATAGTGCGCTGATATATGATGGATTTATTGAAGATCATTGTGTTATTTGTCCCGCACACGGCTGGAAGTTCGAATTAAGAACAGGTAATCAGCCAACCGGAAGAAAAGGATTGGATGTATATCCGGTAAAAGTCGAAAACGGTGAAGTGTATGTCGCAGCTCATTCAAAAAAAATTAATTGGTAGAAATGAAAAAGATTTCCAATGAGATTGTTATTTCAAAAGCAAAGTCAATTGGATTTGATTTGGTTGGATTCACAAGAGCAGATGAGCTAACAGATGAAATTGAAAAGCTGAATATCTGGCTTGAGAAAAAATTTCAGGCAGAAATGAGTTATATGGAAAAAAATATTCATAAAAGAAAAAATCCTAAAGAAATTCTGCCCGACGCAAAAAGTATTATTTCACTTGGCCTCATTTACAATACACCTTTTTATCATTCAGGCAAAAAGGAATTCGGAAAGATATCGAGATATGCCTGGGGAAAAGATTATCATCTTATCATCTGGGAAAAATTAGATCAGCTGGAAACCGAACTCAGGTCGGTTGATCCTGATTTCAAATCAATCTCTTATGTAGATACAGGTCCGGTGATGGATAAAGTCTGGGCAGTAAGAGCCGGATTGGGCTGGATGGGAAAACATACCAATATTATTAACCGCGATGTTGGCAGTTGGTTTTTCATTGCAAACATTATTTGCAATTATGAATTCGAATATTCCGAAGCAATACCTGATTTCTGCGGCGATTGTACAGCTTGCATTGATGCTTGTCCTACAAATGCCATTGTTAATTCTTATATTGTTGATTCAAACAGATGTATCTCTTATCAGACCATAGAAAATAAAAATGAAATTCCTTCAGAACTTAAAGGAAAGTTTGAGAACTGGTTATTCGGCTGTGATATCTGTCAGGAAGTTTGTCCCTGGAATAAAAAATTCAGTGTTACAACATCACTAACTGACTTCTATCCAAAGCATAAAGAACTTACCTACTCTGAAGTATCGGCAATGAATGAGGAAACATTTAAAAACATTTTTGCAGATAGCCCTGTAAAGCGCACAAAACTTTCAGGGTTGAAAAGAAACGCAAAATTTTTGTTTGAGTGATAGTAATCATTAAAAATGAAACTATTCTGAATTAACTGAATCAAACGCAATTAAAGAAATTTAATAAAGAAAAAACCTGAGGTTAAAATGTCTGAGCAAAAAAATCACTTTAAAGTTGCTATTATAGGATCTGGTCCTGCAGGATTAACTGCCGCAATATATACAGCAAGAGCAAATCTCAACCCGGTTGTTTTTGAAGGGCTGCAGCCGGGAGGTCAGCTTACAATTACAACTGAAGTTGAAAATTATCCGGGCTTTGAACACGGTATTCAAGGTCCTGAACTGATGGACATTATGAGAAAACAGGCGCATCGTTTTGGTGCTCAATCAATTTATAAAGATATAACTGAAGTTGACTTTTCAAAAAGACCTTTTAAATTAAAATCTTACGATGAAGAATATTATGCTGATGCAGTTATTATTTCAACTGGTGCCTCGGCAAGATTGCTTGGTCTTGAGAGCGAAGCAAAATATATGGGTTATGGAGTTTCAGCTTGCGCAACCTGCGATGGTTTCTTTTTCAAAGGATTAAAAGTAATTGTAGTCGGTGGTGGTGATACTGCAATGGAGGAAGCAAATTTCCTGACAAAATTTGCGAGCGAAGTTATCATCGTTCACCGAAGAGATGAATTCAGAGCATCTAAAATTATGATTGACAGAGCAAGGAAAAATCCAAAGATTAAATTTGTTACCAATAAAGTCATTAAAGAAGTTCTTGGTGTGGAAGAAGGTGGAAAGAAAAGAATGACAGGAGTTCTTCTGGAGGATACGAAGGATCATTCCATTACACAACTTGATGCAGATGGCTTATTTATCGCAATCGGACATAAACCAAATACTGAATTGTTCAAAAATTATCTTGAGATGGACGAAACCGGATATCTGATTGTTAAACCCGGCTCAACATATACTAATGTCGAGGGAGTATTTGCTGCCGGCGATGTTGCCGATAAAAAATACCGCCAGGCAATTACTGCAGCAGGAACCGGCTGTATGGCAGCTCTTGATGCTGAAAGATGGTTGGAAGCTCAGGAGTCATAATCGGAAAAGATTGGGCTGTCTGAAAAATCAGTTTCATTATTTTGATTTTCAAGTTTTATTAAAAGCTTAAACTTCTTAAATAGTATCTACGGACAGCCCATTTGATCGGACAAAAAGAAATGAAATCAACCATTTCACTCGCCTTATCTTCATTTAACTTTAGCAATTAATTTTCATTAGAATTATCTTTAATAAAGATAATTTTTATTTCAAGGAAATTTTTTAATGAGCAAATTTAAAGTTGGTTATGTTTCAATTATAGGTTTACCAAATGTTGGTAAATCAACTTTACTAAATACTATCCTCAAACAAAAAATCTCTATTGTTACAGCTAAACCTCAAACAACAAGGAAAAAGATACTTGGTATATTAAGTGAAAAAGAATACCAGATTATTTTTCTTGATACACCCGGAATAGTAAAACCAGCTTATCTGCTACACGAAAAAATGCTTGATGAAATAAATGAATCTATTAATGATGCTGATGTAGTAGTTATTTTATTTGATGTCAGTAGCGAAAGCAGTTTAAAAGAAAGTGAAGGAAATGAGATTATAAAAAAATTGATGGAGCAGAAAAATAAGCCAGTCATTCTCGCATTGAATAAAGTTGATTCGATTGCTCAGGAGAAGGCACAGCAACTGGTGAATTATTATGAAGGGTTGAACAAATTCAAAGCAGTAATTCCGATGGCTGCAACTCTTAATTTCAATGTTGACCGTCTAATTCAGGAAATTGTAGAAATTCTGCCCGAAGGAGAAAAATTTTATCCGGATGATATAGTATCAGAAGCTTCTGAGAGGTTTTTCGTATCAGAAATTATTCGTGAAAAAATATTTGAACTTTATGAAGATGAAATTCCCTACAGTACCGAAGTTATTATTGCTGACTTTAAAGAAAGATCTTCAGGAAAAGATTTCATAAGTGCCGAAATTATTGTTGAGCGCGATTCACAAAAGCCAATTATTATTGGCAAAGATGGAAAGGCAATTAAGAAATTGGGTGAAGTTGCACGAAAAGAAATTGAAAAATTTTTAGAGAAAGAAGTTTATCTTGAACTGCGCGTTAAAGTCAGAGAGAAATGGCGATCAAATGAAAAGTTGCTTAAATATTTTGGTTATGGTGCAAGTAAATAATCATTAAGAATATCTTCGATGAAAAAATATATTGGTGAAAGTGCTCTTCTTCTTAATACAATTATTTGGGGCGGCACATTTGCGCTTATCAAAAATGCTTTGACAGATATCTCACCACTTCTGTTCCTTGGTATAAGGTTTTTCATTGCTGCGGTTTTGCTTCTCCCGTTCGTTTATACTGTTATTAGAAAAACAAATAAAAATACTTTCATCGCCGGTGCAGTCCTTGGGTTATTTTATTTTCTGGGTTTTGCTACTCAGACTATTGGACTGAATTATACAACTGCAACTAAATCTGGATTTATCACCGGAACTTTTGTTGTTTTTATACCAATACTTCAAACAATTATTGAAAGAAGAATTCCCAGATGGTATAACATCGTAAGTATTTTCTTCGTAATGATTGGATTGATTTTTTTATCAAGCGGTGGCGATAACTTATTTCAATTTATTAATGAACTTGGTTCTGATTTTAACTTCGGCGATTTTCTTACATTGCTCTGCGCAATCCTTTTTGCATTTCAGGTTGTTTATGTGGATGTCTTTACAAAGAAATACGATTATATGCCGATGGTATTTATTCAACTACTGATTACTGGTTTGGGAGGTCTTATCGGTTCATTAATACTTTCATCAGTTGGATTAGAAATTGTAAAGTTTAATCTGAATTCCAATGTGATAATTGCTTTAATTTATACTTCGGTTTTCGCCTCAATTATTGCAACAATTCTTCAGCTTAAATTTCAGAAAGTTGTTACACCAACAAAAGCCGGAATAATATATTCATTCGAACCTATTATGGCTGCAATACTGGCGTTCTTCATAGTCGGTGAAAAAATTTCTAAATTTGGAATGTTTGGTGGAGTTTTTATAGTTATTGGTTTATTATTATCAGAAATTTTAGAAAACAGAAATGAGCAAACAGGCAAGAGCGACTATTTTGGTTAACGGAGTGGTTCAGGGAGTTGGATTCAGATATTTTGTTCTCCGAAATGCAAATGCTCTCGGATTAAAAGGATATACAAAAAATTTATTTACCGGTGAAGTGTTAACTGAAGTTGAAGGTGATGAAGGTATGATTAACGAGTTAATTAAAAAATTAAAAGTCGGACCCTCACACGCTTATGTTAAAGAATGTAAAATTGAATGGAAGGACTTCAAAAATGAATTTAAAGAATTTGAGGTGAGATATTGAAGCTTAGTATTAAAATCGGTTTTGGTTTTGATGTTCATTCTTTTGCTAAAGGTAGAAAATTAATTCTGGGTGGTATCGAAATCCCATCTGAATTTGGTCTGGAAGGTCACTCAGATGCCGATGTTTTGCTTCACGCAATTTCGGATGCAATTTTAGGTGCTCTTGCATTGGGAGATATCGGGCAGCATTTCCCAAATAATGACCCAAAGTGGAAGGATGTTGATAGTTCAGTCATTCTTAAACACTGTTACTCACTTGTGAAAGATCAAGGATATACTATTTCAAACATAGATTCAATGCTGGCAATTGAATTTCCAAAAATTGCCCCCTTTATTGATAAGATTAAGATTAACATTTCCCAATTTCTTGATATTATGCCATCGCAAATTTCAGTGAAAGCAACTACAACTGAAAAGCTTGGATTTGTTGGAAGGGCAGAAGGTGCTGTTGCAATGGCTACAGTTTTATTAATCAAGAGTGATGCTGATGTTTGAAGATATTCTCACCAGAATTTCAGAATTTAGTCCGATTTGGATTTATCTGACAATATTCTTTTTCGCCTTCATTGAAAATCTTTTTCCACCATCTCCTAGTGATATGGTTATTGTTGTTGGTGGTTCGCTTGTCGGAGCTTCCGATCTTCATTTTATTCCTGTTCTAGTTTTTGCAACCGGAGGAAGTCTTATCGGATTTCTTACCGCATTTGCAATCGGTTGGCAGATTGATAAAAGAATTTTACACTCAGGCAAAATTAAATTTCTTACAATTGAATCAATTGAAAAAGTTGAGAATGCATTTCGCAAATATGGCTATTTTCTGATTGTTGCTAACAGATTTCTTCCAGGAACAAGAGCCGTGATTTCATTCTTTGCAGGTATGAGCAGATTAAATGTTCATTATACAGTTTTACTTTCAGCTGCAAGTGCACTTATCTGGAATTCAATTCTTATTTCTCTCGGAATGGTATTTGGTGAGAATATTCAGAAAGTGGATGCATTTCTTAGTACATATAATAAAATTGTTATCGCAGTAACTGCAGTTGTAGTTATTTTTCTTATTGTTCGATATTTAATAAAAAGAAGTAAAAAGAAATTCCGGAACTGAAGTTGTTAAAATTCTTTCAAAGAAATAAAATATCATCTGAAGACAAAACTTCATTAAGAAAAGACAGATTATTTGTTATTCTTTCAGGCATTCTGACTGGAATTTCATTTACTCCGTTTCCTTTCCCTTTTACGCTTTTAATCTTCTTTTCATTTATTCCTTATTTATTTGTAATTGAGAAAAGAAGAACTTTGCTTGAAATAAATCGTGCTTCTTATCTGATGTTTTTTACTCTAAGTTTAACCACAATTTACTGGGTTGGAAGCTGGCAAAGTAAAGCCGATTCTTTTCTGATGATAGGCGGAGGAGTTCTTATATTCTTTTATCCGGCAGTGTTACTTATCAATTCAACATTGTTCTATCTTTCACAAAAAATTTTTGAAAAAGATAAATCTATCTGGATGTTTCCGGTTTTTTGGGTAACTGGCGAATATCTTTTGACATTAACTGATTTGAAATTTCCCTGGCTAACATTAGGACACGGTTTAGCTAAGTTTACTTCATTTATACAACTTGCGGATATTGTCGGTGCATTTGGATTGTCGCTTATTACGCTCTACATAAATATTCTGCTTTATCTGGCAATAAAAAATTTCCAATTAAATAGAAAATATTTTTTCCGATATCTTACAAGCGCAATAATTATTTTCTCTTTTGTTTTTATTTATGGTTTAATAAAATTGAACGAAACAGATAAACCGGAAAAAATTATTAAAGTTGGAGTAGTTCAGCCAAATATTGATCCGTGGGATAAATGGCAACAGGATGGCATTGAATCCTTATTAAAAAATTATATTGAACTTTCTGAAGAATGTTCAAAGAAAGGAGCAGCAATAATTATTTGGCCGGAAACTGCTTTGCCGGTATATCTTCTTTCCGGAACATACTCTGACATACTTGATTCAATCTATTCTTTTCTGAGAAGCAAAAATGTTTTTCTGTTAACAGGCATGCCTGATTACATTGTTCATTATGAAAATCATCCTTTCGATGCAAAGCAGAGCAAATCCGGAAATTTCTTCTATTCTACTTATAATTCGATTCTGTTGATTAATCCACATTCATACGAAATTCAACGATACGGTAAAATTCATCTTGTTCCGCTGGGCGAGAAAGTTCCATTTGTTGATGCTTTACCATTTTTAGCAAATTGGTTTAAATGGGGAGTTGGTTTAAGCAGCTGGAATGTTGGAAAAGATACAACTGTCTTTAAATTAAAAATTGAAAACGACCCTGTTAATATTGCCGGCTTAGTTTGCTATGAATCGGTATTTCCGGATTTTGTTACTCACTTTGTGAATAAGGGAGCAGAGTTTATTACCGTTGTTACAAATGATAGTTGGTATGGAAATTCCAGCGGACCATATCAGCACAAAGAATTTGCAGCTCTTCGGGCTGTTGAGAACAGAAGAGCAGTTGTTCGTTCTGCAAATGGTGGAATTAGTTGCCTTATAAATAAATATGGAATTACTGAATTTGAAACAAAAATGTTCACAAGAACATCGTTCGTTGCTGAAGTTCCATTAAATAAAGAATTAACTTTTTATACAAAATATCCTTTAATTTTTCCTGTGCTTTGTTCTTCGTTTTCATTATGGATTTTAGGAATCAATATTTTGATGTGGTTAAGAAGAAAATTTAATTTAGATAAATAACTTACATTTAATAATATGAAACTAATTGATCTTAGAAGCGATACCGTTACAAAACCATCTCAGGAAATGCGGAAAGCCATGTATGAAGCTGAGGTTGGTGATGATGTTTTTAAGGAAGATCCTACTGTAAACGAACTTGAAGAATATGCTTCGGAGCTGTTAGGTAAGGAAGCTGCTTTGTTTGTAACAAGTGGTGTAATGGGAAACCAGATTTGCCTGAATGTTTTAACAAAACCGGGTGACGAAGTTATTTGTGAAAGAGATTCACATATATTTAATTACGAATCCGGTTCACCTGCAAAATTAAGTGGAATACAATTGCTACCGGTTGATGGTAAAAACGGTGTCTTCACTGCTGAGCAGATTGAACCGTTAATCAGACCAGCTGCTGCTTATTACATGCCGCATACAAAAGTTATTGAAGTTGAAAACACTCATAACCGTGCCAGTGGAGCCATCTGGCCTTTAGATAAAATTATAGATTTAAAAAATCTTGCGAGGAAATACAATCTTTTTTTTCACCTGGATGGAGCCAGAATATGGAATGCTTCAGTTGAAACCGGAATTACTGTGAAAGAGTATGCGTCACATTTCGATTCAATATCTTGTTGCTTATCAAAAGGATTGGGTGCACCGGTTGGTTCTATTATTGCGGGCACAAAAGATTTTATTAAAGAAGCTTACAGAATCAGAAAATCCTGGGGTGGTGGAATGAGGCAAGCAGGAATTCTTGCAGCTGCCGGTTTATATGCATTAAAGAATAACATCCAAAGACTTAAAGAAGATCACGAAAAAGCAAAATTCCTTGCACAAAGAATTGCGGAAAATCAAAATCTTGAAGTAAATCCCGATTCCGTTCAGACCAACATTATCCTTTTTAAACCCCTGAAACTTAATGTGGAAGAAGGAATAAAAAGATGTAAAGATGAAGGATTACTTTTATCAGTCGGAAAAATAGATTTAATCAGAGCAGTAACTCATCTGGATGTATCTTTTGATGATATTAAGAAAGCAGCGAATATTATTGATAAAGTATTTTCCTGAGAGGTAATATGAATATTTCAGATTTCAACCATAAAACGACAGTAACAGTAAGATTTCACGAAGTTGATATGCTTGGTGTGTGTAATAACGCTGTTTACATAAATTATTTTGAACACGCCCGACTCGAATATGTTAAAGCTGCAGGTTTAATTCCTCAGGGTGGAATTTTTTCTGATGGAAAACTTTTCTTTATGGTTAGAAATGAAATCAATTATCGGGAACATTCTTTTTATGATGATGAACTTGATATTTATTCCAGGATTTCTTACATAAAAAATTCTTCCTTTGGATTTGATCACCTGATCGTAAAGAAAAAGACAGGTCAGATAATTGTTGATGGTAAAGGTGTTGTTGTATATGTTGATCCGAAAACAAGAAAGTCCACATTACTACCAGATGATTTTATAGACAAGGTAAAAAGAATTGATCCTCAAGTCATAATTATGCGAGAATGATTTTTTTTCTTTTGTAAAAATTTAGCTCTTCAGTTATTAGTAGAATAATAACCGGTAAATATTCTACAATAAGCAGCCAATCATTCATTT